>Ga0172379_10003977_pt1 | contig 22630 bp, 13 predicted proteins | sample GrowelOW334metaG_FD_119756 | JGI IMG/M metagenome (GOLD analysis project Ga0172379, IMG submission 119756) | Groundwater microbial communities from an aquifer near a municipal landfill in Southern Ontario, Canada - Groundwater well OW334 metaG | ecosystem: Environmental > Aquatic > Deep... | reverse complement strand
GCGGGAAATGATACCCCTTGGTAATAGTCTGAGTTCCAATAAGAATATCTATTTTCCCCTGCTCAAAATCTTCCACCGTTTGATACCATGACCTTTTTTGGCTTGTGGTATCAAGATCTGCTCGCGCAATAATGGCAGTGGGAAAAAGTTCTTGAAATATTTTAACAGCTTGCTGCGTCCCCACGCCCTTTTTTAAAAAATTCTTCTGATCAGACTTACAATCAGGGCATGCTGCCGGTAATGGCTTTTGAAAATCACAGTAGTGACATCGTAGCGTTTCCTGACCATAGTGCGAATGCAATGTTAAACTCACGGAACAGTTTGAACACTGAAAAACATGCCCACAGTCTTTGCATTGCACAAAAAAGCTGTACCCTCGTCTATTCAGATAAATAATTGCCTGCTCTTTGCGGCTTAGGCAATCCCTAATCGCAGTTTCAAGCTCTCGAGACACCCAAAAATTACTTCGTCTTTGGTCTTTTTGCGATTTTAAAATTACTTTTTTAATCTCCGGAAAACTACCCGCAAATCTCTTTGTTATATTAAAAAGCTTCCAGCCTTTTGTTTGCACATTATGCAAAGAACTAAGTGATGGGGTGGCTGATCCAAGAAGAATTGGAATTTTATAGATACTAGCACGCCAAATTGCAATCTCTTTACTATTCAAGCGTGGATGTTTTTTTTCTAAAAAACCATGCTCGTGTTCTTCGTCTATAATTATCAAGCCCAAATTATTTACTGGCAACATTATTGGCATATGTACGCCAATAATTAATGCAGGCTCGTTTTTTAGTAATCCATTCCACAAAGCCCGCCGATCTGCAGGCTTACTGGCCGAATGAAAACCGATGACTTTCGAATTGGGAAGTTTTTTTTGAAAAATACGCTCAAATTGCAAACTAAGTGAAACTTCGGGAAGAAGCAGCAAAACGCTTTTGTTATTATTAATACACTCTTGAATTAAATTACTATAAACTTCGGTTTTGCCTGATCCGGTAACCCCATGGATTAATGTGGGTTTATAATCAGGATTTTTTACAAACGGTTTTAGGTAATCAACCACAAGCTGTTGCTCATCAGTTAATTGCACGTTATGAGGAACAATTGTTTGGATAGATCCTGAATCAAGTTCAGGATGACAAAGAGGCGCATCCTGCCTGCCCGCCACAGCCTTGGCGACGGCGGGTGTTTTTTTGTCTGCGAAAAAGCCTCTAATTCGTTGGTAAAAATGCAAACTGGGAACAAAATAAAATTTTGAAATTTTTTCGATAAATTCCGCGTATTTTATATCATCAGGAAATTGCTGCAATCCCAAAATCTCTCTTACATTGAAATCAGAGTAAAAATTTGAATCAATCTGGACAACATAAGCCAGATGCTGAGATGTCTTGAGGGGAACTTTAATAAGTGCCCCAACTCCAATTTTGCCTTCAAGCTCTTCAGGAATTTTGTATGTTAACGGTCGCTGAAATCCATTTAAGAGAAGAACGGTTGCAAACATTGTTATAACATATCTCCGGCTGTATGAGTCCTAAGTGCCTTAGGATCGCACTTGCTAACATGAATATTAATTTTGCTGAATGGCAATGGAATTTGAAATTTATCCCAACTTTTTTTGAATGTAAAATGCCAGGAAGATGAACATTCCACAAAAAACAGTGGCTTATTCGCAGTAATTGCCAAAAATGGAACACCCTGTTTAAGTTCAAATGCAGGGCCTCTTGAACCATCTCCAACAATACACAACGATTGATTATCTTTTAAGATTTTTAGGGCTTGCCTGGTAACCTGAATTGGATTTTTGAAAGCAGACCCATAAATCGCTTTATATCCAAACAACTCAACAACGCTTCCTACTAACTTTCCATCATTACTACTACTAACAATACAATGCTGAGCGGCTTTTACTTTAATAAGAAAATACGCTGCAGCAATCGTCTGTTGATGCCAAAAATAAAATACTCCAACGTTTTCACTGAAATTTTTATTTAAATTTGAATCAAGAGAAAAACTCAAGCGATATGTCATAAAAAGTAAACGCGTTAAACCATATAATAAGTACTTTGTTATAAAAAACAGAGCAGTATCTCGCTTTATGCTTAAAAAAACCGGTATAAAAAAATTACGTAGGGCCATAACAAATCCTCGTGTAAACTGTAAAAATGGGAAGAAGTAATAGGATATTAAACTTTTAAACAAAAATTAAGCTGAATAGGTTTTTCCATGACAAAACTTAACAATTTTAAAGTATTTAAACACGTATTACCCAACGGCCTTACAATTTTAGTCAAACCACAGCATACCATACCTAGAGTAGAATCACACCTCTGGTACAATGTCGGATCAAAAGATGAAGGGCAAGGAGAACAAGGAATAACCCATCTGATCGAACATATGCTGTTCAAAGGCACTAAAAATCTTTCCGAATCGGATATAAATTTGATTACACACAAATTATCCGGAATTTCCAATGCATTCACTTCACACGATGCAACCTGCTATACATTTCGCTTCCCCAGCAACGTGTGGCAAGAGTCATTAGCACTTTTTGCAGAATGTATGCAGAATGCTACATTTGATCCACAAACGCTTGCTTCTGAACTTAAAGCCGTTATTGAAGAATTTAGGCTATATCAGGACGACTATCAGGGATTGGTTGTTGAAAAAATGATTGAGGCACTCTGGCCACAACACCCATACCGAACGCCAGTTCTTGGACTCAAACAAGACATATGCAACATAGGGCAGGAAAGATTACTTGAGTATTACAAAAAGCACTATCACCCGGCCAATGCTACCTTAGTCGTAGTTGGAGATGTTCAACCAAATGAGGTATTCAAACTGGCAGAAACACATTTTGGTAAAATTCCAGGCAAGCCGAATTACACAAAACATAAATTTTTATTTGAGCCGGATATTCAACGTAAAACCATTCAACTGTTCAGAGACATTCAGGTTCCTTGGTGTTGCTACTTTTTTGAAATTCCTGGACTACGGGATGGCCAAAACTATATTTTTGACGCCGCATCACTTCTGCTTGGCGGCGGGAAAAGTTCCAGATTACACAAAAAACTGGTTGAACAAACAGAAATAGCCGTAGAAGTTGCCTGCTCGATTTATGAATTTTTTGATCGCGGACTTTTTGCAATCACTGTTTATCCAAAAAGTATGTCTGATATCGCACAAATAGAACAAATCATAAATCTTGAAATTTTAGAGTTACAAAAAAAATTGATTGCAGATTGGGAGATGGAATCAGTTAAAAAACGTGCCCAAGTTGATTTTACCACCCTTCTTGAAGACACTGAAAAGCAGGCAGCTATGATAGGCAATCTTTATGTTGCAACAAAAGATGAATCTGCTTTTGAAAAATATATGGAAAACATCGAAAAACTGGATAAGAAACAGATTCAAAACTTTTTCATAGAATATTTTAGCCCTGCAACATTACACGCAGGATATTTATACCCAATGCTTGAGCTGGACAAACCAAAATTTCATAAATTACAAACAGAAGCAGACAAGCAAGAGGCAAAGCTTTTGGAAAAACTTATTCGCTCCACGCCGGTTGAAGGAGGAAAATGGGTTACCAAAGTTAATGAGAGCAAACTACAAAAATTTAGTTATCCAAAACTAAAAAGCTTCAAACTGGATAATGGCCTAGTCGTAACATTTTATAACAATCCAACAATTCCAAGCATTAGCGCAATTTTGAATTTTAAAGCCAGTAGCTTGTATGATGAAGACGGAGCTGAAGGCTGCTTTATTTTTTTAATAAGGTTAATGCTTGAAAAAACGAAAAAATACGATGCAAAAAAAATGGCACAATTTTTGGAAACAAACGGAATTTACATTGGAAATCTTAACGACGTAATCACATTCAAATGTTTGAACCAAAATTTTGAACAAGCTCTTGATATTTTATATCAGATTTTAACTCAACCATCATTTGATGCTCAAACAATTTCGAAAATTAAACATCAAGCAATTAGCGAATTAAAAGAGTTTTGGGATACACCGCTTGAATTTATTGAACAGGTAACTCGTGAACATATTTATCAAAACCATCCATACAGTAAAAATCCGGCCGGCAATCTTAAAAGCGTTCCCAATTTAACTGCAGCTGACTTAAAAAAAAGCTTCAAGAAATATATTTCACCTGTAAACACAAATTTAATAATCGTTGGAGATTTAAGCAATATTGATCTGGAAAAAACTGTAAAAAAACATCTTGGCACATGGAGTGGCCTAGAAATACCAGACTTAGAGTTCCCTGCAATTATTTTACCGAAAGATACCGAAAAACACATAAATTCAAACCGTGACCAAACCGTAATTACAATTGCGGCACCGTCTGTTTCTAGAAAATCGCCGGAATACAACCACCTTGCAATTTTAGATGTGATATTAACGGGAGGACCCGGATTCTCTTCTAACTCAAGATTGTTTGATTTACGCGAAAAATATGGGCTATTTTACGCTATCGGAGGTTCTCTTGTGTATGGAGCAAAAGAAGAACCTGGGTTAATGCTCATAAAAACATTGGTAAGTCATGACAAAGTAGAAAAAGCAAAAAAATTAATACTTGCATCAATTAATGATTTAGGGCAGAATGGAATTATTCAGGATGAATTTGAAATGGCCAAAAACATGATCCTATCGAGCTTAGTTGAGAATTTTGAGAGTAACATGCAAACTGCCAGCGCCTTTCTTTTTTTACAGAAATTTAAATTAGATATAAATTTATTTGACAAAATGGGGGATACTTTCTCTATAATAAAGATAGATGAAGTAAATAAAGTTGCAAAAAAGTTTTGTCGAAGTAGTTGTTTTTCTTTTATTACGGTTGGTAGGGCTAGACCGAATCGATAGCCCCAAAGGAAGTAAGGAGAATAGCATGGCAGTCAAGAAAAAAGCAAAAAAGGCAGCTAAGAAGGTTGTCAAAAAAGTTGCCAAGAAAAAGGTAGCTAAGAAGGCAGCTAAGAAGGTTGTCAAAAAAGTTGCCAAAAAGGCAGCTAAAAAAGTCAGCATGAAACTTGTCAAGTAATATACTCTGACAGTTGCAGATTTTAAAGCGATCCATAACAGGGTCGCTTTTTTATTTTGACAAAACGCTCACATGTATTTATTATAATTGCTCTTAATATAAGAACATTTGTATAGCATATAAACTAGAAGGATTTTAAGAAATGACTCGTGCAAATAGTTTTTCTAAGACATTGATAATGGGTGGGGTATTTACAGTTATTGCTTTGCTAGGACTTACATTTTGGTACTTCAAATTTGCAAGCAAACCTGCCATTCAACAAACACTTGCCATCATCAAACCTGACGCCGTAGCAGCTGGAAACAGTGGTAAGATCATTGATAAAATTGAACAAAGCGGATTCAAGATTATTGCAATGAAAAAAACTGAATTAACAAAAGAAAAAGCAGAAGAATTTTATGCCATACATAAAGAAAAACCTTTCTTCGGCGAACTTGTAAGCTTCATGATCAGCGGCCCAATTGTTGTTCTTGTTCTTGAAAAAGAAAACGCTATTGAAGAGTGGCGCAAGCTCATGGGCAAAGCAGAGATTGAAGGAACATTACGCAACTTGTTCGGAACAAGTGTTACCAAGAATGCGGTTCACGGTTCTGATGCTCCTGAAACAGCAAAAGTCGAAATTAAACAGTTCTTTCCAGAGCTTTAAAATTTAGATTTTTATATAAAAAAAAGAGGCAGATGATTTGTAAAAAATCATCCGCCTCTTTTTTTTATTTTTTAACAAACAACTCTGAGTTGTTTCAAATTAACTAAGTTTGTCTTTTAATAAAACTAATTTACCCTGCAACAATTCTGTCTTAACTTTCAATTCTTGCAAAGATGTTTTCAAGCTAGAAAGCGAACCTTTCAGAGCTTTGGTTGCATGATCTTCTCTCGCTGGTAGTGGAGGCGGTGCATCCTCGCCTTTTCCATCTACATCTGGTTTGTGCTTACCAGGTTCTCTTTTAGGCAATTCTGGCCCTGGCTCGGGTCTTGGGACGACGGCCGGTGCCTTTTCTTTTTCTTTAATCTTTTCACCTAAAAACCTAATGGAATCATTGAGAGAGTCTCGTCCTTGGCCAAACAACTCTCTTTCAATTGTTTCTTTCTCGCGAACATCTTTAATAAAAGTCGCCATTCCCATTTCTTGATATGCATGTATCAACTTAATTAAACTCTCAAATTTAACAGAACCTAGTTGATAACCAGTCTTTTGCTGACTACCAATAATACCCGATTTTGTAACCAACTGGTGAAAGCTGGAAACTCCAGTTAATGAAGCTTTTAAAGCATTAAACACTTGGTTCTTTTGAATTGTGTTAGCTTCACGTAAAACGTCTGCTATTAAATCAAACATCTGGATAAAAAGACCAAAAGTTGCATCGGATACGTAGTCGTTTAAGGATTTAAGCAATCCTGGAAAATTTTTATCCTTATATGTGATTTCTGCGCTACTTATGTCAGTCTGAAGAGATTTAAAATTTTTTGCAGCCACATCTTCTTTAATTTTTTCAAGCAAAGCTTTTACAAAATCCAAGCCCTTAACTGAAGCTGCAAGTTGTTTTTTTGCATCAGCTGCCATTGCCTGAGCTTGTTGCGCAAGATATGCTTGATGCTCAGCTTTAGCCTCAGCTTCCCGCCTTGCTGCCTCTGCCTCATCTGCTTCTTTTTGCAACCTTACTCGGTCCTCTTCAGCAGCCTTTTCTGCAGCCTCTTTAGCTTTTCGCGCATCTTCTTCTGCGCGTCTTCGGGACTCCTCAGCCTTTCTTTGCTCTTCCTCGGCGGCAAGCATCGCCTTCGCCTCTTCTTCACGTTTTGTTTGTTCTGCTCGTTGACGATCCGCTAGCTCTTTTTCAAGTTCTTTGCGTACTTTATTCTTTGACTTTTTTATAGCAGCTTTTAGCAACCGTTCAATAACATTAGGTATCGTTGTATCTGTTGACTTCATTAATCTTACCAGATCAATTATCTTATCACTGTTCTGTGAATGATACTTAAATTGCAAAAGGCTTATGACCTGATCAAAATCCTTTGTCCATTCAATAAATTTACACAAAGGCAGAACAGCCATATCTACTAATATTCCCGACATAAAGTTTAAATTATTTAGACACAAATCAACATTTTTCTTAAATACAGTATCATAATCTATCTCAGCACTACTTTCATCAATAGCTTTAATCAAATCTTCCGCATTTCTAATTTCTTTCAAAATAAGGTCATTTGGGTCAGTTACAAGTCTATGAAGACGAGAATAAACCGATTGATCATTTAATGAACGCTGAACTGCATTAATAAAAAAGACATGAAAAGAATCTACAGATATTCCATGCAGCAAAGGCAAGCCTGCCCCCACACTCGGTTGCATCATAATACGATGCATTTCTTGATATAAATCATTTAAGCTCTCTGCTGCTGTCATTCCACTCAAGTACCCTTGCGAGAATACAAAAATGCCCCAAAATAATACTACCCTAGTAATTCGATTAACCATAAATTCTCCTTTATTTTTTAATAAAACTACGCACCAAGCTCTTGATTTAATAATGATAATTTACGATGCAATATAAACATTTTATTTTTTAGTTCCAGCAAAGACCTTTTTAAATTAAAAAGCGAAGATTTTAAGGCTTTCGCGCCAGGGCTTTCGACCGCTTGTTGACGTTGCAAAACACTTATCAAAGATTCTAAACTTTCCATTCTATGATACAGGTAGTTAATCCAATACCATTTACTATTTATATTTGCACGTATGTATTCGGACAACTTTTGCTCCTCGCTACTCCAAGCTGAGACAATGCTGTCACGGTTACGAATTCTATCAAATAGATTGAATAATTTCTGTATTTGAGCAATATCTTTTTCAGTCAAAGCCTTTTTATATAATTTTTCCAAACCCTTTAAAAAAGTAGTTCCTAAATCTTCACTCGAGAAAATAACTTTCTCCCCTCGTTTATATTTTTCAACATTTTCATCATAAGTTTTTACCATAAAATCCAAAAGTTCGCCAAGCGGTTGCTCTGATTCAATAGTTGATTTAAACCTAAGCTCTTCAGCCATTCTTTCTCGCTCAGCTCTTTGTTGCTCTTCAGCAATTCGAGCGGCCTCTTTTTGTTCTACTATCTTTTTCTGCAAAAACATTCCCCGATCCTCATCAATTCCAAGCATACACGCCGCAAAATCTTCCTCATCGGGGATAAACTCTTTTAGTTTTGGCTCTAATTTACTTTGAATCAAAATGCTTATTTGGGATATTATTTTCCAGGCATTTGTAAATGCAATAAATTTTTCGATATTGCCATCCAAAATTTTCCCATCTGTATCTAATTCGTAAAATTCTGGATTTATTTTGTAACTATTTGCAGGTCCGGGAATTTCAAGAGGAGCCTTTATGTCTTTTTGCTGCTTAATAACTACATATGCACTTCGTGAAAGGGCTTCGAGCTGATCCCGTGTTACATCTTTCAATATTTGATCTAAAACAAATTCATCGACTGTTGCGAGCTGAACAACCTGCTCTTCAGAAGTTTTATCCGCAGCACCTATAATTTGAGGAAGTGTTGATATAGATTGTTCTGTTTTTTCACTTATAAAGTTTAATTTATCACGCTTAGCTTTAAGTTTAAGATAAGCATCTTTATTTCCAGCTTCAACAAATTCCCCCGCTTGCCATTTTTGCCGAGCTTCCTGAAAACTATCAGGCTTCTGCCCTCGTAACTTATCCAGCTCTTTTTCGATTTCTTCTTTCTTTATTTGCTCGTCATCTGGCAACTCTTGGCCCAGATCCATCAACTCATCATCTTTTGCAGACAACTTATCAAGTTCTTCCTTTAATCTGGCAAAACGGTCTTTATCGCTTGGTTGTACAAAATCCCCATTTAACCATTTTTTCATTTCAGCTTGGCATGCTTTCATATCTGGAGCTTTTCCAATCATTAAATTTATTGATTCTCTCAAAGCTTCTTCTTGCGCCTCTACCTCTTGCTTCAGTGCATCAATCTGTTCTTTTTTATATTTTTTTAATAATTCGCCTATTGCGTCTTGCTGCATTTTTAGTAATTGATCTAAAGATATAGCCATTACCGTTTCATGAAGAGGTTCTTCCCATTTAACTGGTATGACGACTGTATCTGCAAAATCAGCTTTTCTGCCTATATATTGTAATGTCCCAAACCTGCGAGCACTTAAAAGAGCATCTTCCTGTTTATCAAACACCTCCATTTCTGTTCTGTTTTTCGTAGCACGGTAATAACGTGCCTTATTGCCAATAGTTTGTAGCTGTTTTAAAATATCCGGCTCTACATCCATACGCAAATCTGCATCTAAGCGATTTAATAGTTGACGGTTATTACGAATTAATGGAATGATTTTTGATATTGGCATTCCATGCCACAAACACAATTCAATTTGCTCAAAAAATGATTTTTTTTCACCTTCAGACCAGAAATGAACCCTAGCTAGCGCATCAAATAAAAACTTAAGTTTTGCCTTGACGCCAAGATGTTTTACCTCATCCTTCTTTGCAAGTATTTCCTCTAGCGAAGCCCCATATGCAATAGTTTCAAAAACAATATCATCCGAATTATGCAAATACATATCCGCTTCTGTATAAGGCATATGCCCAGATGTCTCCCATGTTTTGCCTACTGATAAAAATGACACGAGATGACATTCTTCAATTGTTGCTGGGTAAATAACCTCCTGATATTTGTTTGCTAAAAATTCTGCTTGCCGTTTTATCCCATCTTTAACAAATTGAGACATTTGATCCAATTGCTCTTGAGTAAAATATATTTGACTTAATAAATTAAGCGTATTTTCAGCATCAAATTTTTTGTCTGGTGAAATGTGATTTCTTGCTGCCAAAGTTTGATGATATATTGCAGACAGGTAAGATAAATATATTGGGTGAAAACTATAATTATCATTTATGTATTTTATAAAATCTTCACTCAACGGATGTACACAGGCATCAATATAAATTCCACTTCTTTTGACCCCATCATATTCTCTTGCAATTCGACGCGGAGTTGCATCTATCTTCTCTTTCAAACACTTACAACAAGCTACATGGGCAGGATTGCATGGTAGGAAAAATGGCATATGATCTGTACCATTTAAAAACTCATCGTCCCCGGCTGCCTTCTTTATTTTGCACACCAAATAAACTGATGAATACCAGCTTTTCAATGCATCATAAAGTTTCTTTTCCAAATCATCAATCTCGCGACCTTCCGCTTCGGCAGTTTCCCAGGCCTTTATTTTTGCAGGAAGATCAATTTTTAGTTTTTTTATTTCCGGAATAATCCACTTTTTTAGAGATTGGGTAGATGCGACGTCTTCTGTTAATTTTTTTACATCTAGCTCTTCTTGTCTAACGGTATCATTTAATTTTAACAGTTCCCTTTCCCCATCGGATATGGCAGATTTTATATCTAAAAATCTTCGCTCTAAACCAGTTAACATTGCATCAAACTTCAAATTGATCTCTTTAACTTGAGGCTGATATTCTTTTTCTATCTCTTTTTTAATTCTTTCTTCTATTGCCCTTAAATTGGATTGAATTATTGCTAAGTCTGCTGGTAAAATATCCGGCCATGTTCTTGCCGATTCATAAAATTCTTTTTGTTCTAAATATTCCTTATCTTCTTTTATTTTTTTTATAAGAGCATCCTGTATCAACCTTTCAACTTCTTGTCTTTTACGAATATTAATAGACTCAATATCTCGCTTCACCTGATCAATTTGTTGCGTTTGCTTTAATGCCATATCTCTTTTTCTAATTATTTCGCTTGCATGATCACGCAGGCGCTGCTGCAAGCCTACAAGTTCTCGTTCCCTCTGCAAAATCTCATCTCTATTTTCTTCTTTAAATTTGCGCCACAGAGCTTTTATCTCCGGCGTATTTTCCAAATATTTAAGTTTTACACTGTTTTCAGCAAATTCTTTATTCAAATTAATTTGGAAGTCTACCATTGATATCCAATCATCCACAGATTGGGTGGAAACTCTTTTTGATGGATCTGCAACTTCAATTATCCACTTTTGATATATGTCATAACATATTGGGAAATAATATGAGCCAAGCGACCTTCCATTCTCCGCGTCAGCAACCACAATTTCTAATTCTTCTGAATCCTGACCTGTTTTACGGACAAGTATAGCTGTCCAGTGGCCTACATTTATGGCAAATTTGGTATCGGATTGAGATATAACAAGCATGTAACTTAATTCACCACTAATAATTTTTTGGATAAAATCTTGAATATCCTCCTTTTGGCCTTTTATTGGTGTAAAATTATTTGATCCAGGCCCCATTCCCCAAAGAATTGTTTTATTTTTGATTTCAGGTGGATAAAGTTTATTAACAACTTCATTTATGTCATATTGCTTTCCAAAAACTCTTGGAAACTTTCCCCTCAGATCTTGGAAAAAGCTTGCTAAATCAGGTTGATTTGAAAAGGCCCCTGTCAATTCTGAGTAAGTTGCATAAGGTTTTTTTTCTAAAACTTCCCCCATTCGCAATACATAAAAAATTGTTGCATCTTCACAAGTTATACTCGAATTTACAGAAAATCGTTCAGGGGCGTTAAGATAATAAATATATGGAGATTTTCTTTTATCAAAACCCTTTAACCCATCAACGCGATTAGACTTAATCGATTCATATACCCCAAAAATATCAGCGTCTTTATTCACCATACAAAAAAGGAATTGCCGCCCAAACAACAACAAAAGAATGGAAGCAATTATGTAAACACGATATTTCTTATAAAGTATTTTCATATCTAAGTTCCTTAATAACCATTTATAAATTAGAAATATAACTCTGCAGAGATATACCATTTTTAAAAAATAAAATGGAATGATTCATTTAAAAAGGTTTGAAGTCTTTGCTAATTGCAAAAAATTATAAAAAAGGCGCAGTATTTTTCACTGCGCCCAAGCTATTATTAAATTATTTTAATATAAATAACTATTAACTGATCACAATCTGATCTTTTTTAGCATCGATTATGAAAAGTTTCTTGTCAGGATTTTTAAGAATCTGGATAGAAAGCGGGCTAACAACATAATGCTGCACAGCTCGTTTTAAAGGCCTGGCTCCAAACTCTTTTTGGTACCCAAGCTCACCCAAAAACTCAATTGCACCGCTTGTAACATCAAGCTCTATGTTTTTCTCTTTTAACCGATCACTTAGATAAGCAAGCTGAATGCGTACTATCTGCTCGATATCTTTTTGATTCAAAGATTTAAAGAACACAACCTCGTCAATTCTATTAAGAATCTCCGGCCGGAAGTATTTAAGAAGTAAGCCATCAATTTCTTTGCGCACTTTCTCAGTAATATCACCTGCAGCTAAAATCAAGTCTGAACCAATGTTTGAAGTCATAATAATTATGCAATTTTTGAATGACACGGTGCGGCCTTGCGAATCAGTCAGATGGCCTTCATCAAGAATCTGTAAAAAAATGTTAAATACATCGGGGTGAGCTTTTTCAATCTCATCAAAAAGCACCACGCTGTAAGGATTTTTGCGCACGGCTTCCGTCAATTGGCCACCTTCTTCGTAACCAACATAACCCGGAGGCGCGCCAATCAGACGCGCAACGGCATGTTTTTCCATATACTCGGACATATCAATACGAATCATCTTGCGTTCATCGTTAAAAAGATAATCTGCCAAAGTTTTGGCAACTTCTGTTTTGCCAACACCGGTTGGCCCAAGAAACAGAAATGAACCGATTGGTTTGTTTGGATCAGCAATTCCCGACCTGTGAATTCGAATGGTATCAGAGATTTTGGTAATCGCCTCATCTTGGCCTATAACTCGTTTGTGCAACTCACTTTCCATCTCGATAAGTTTTTGGCTTTCATCGGATTTTAGTTTTTCAACAGGAACATGCAGCCAACGAGAAAGCACAAGTGCTATGTCATCTTCATCAACCTCTTCTTTGATCAAATGTGTTTTGAGCTTTTTAAGCTTATCCTGTTCCTGAGCTAATTTTTTTTCTAGCTCGACAATTTTGCCATATTTAATTTTTGAGGCTTTTGCAAAATCACCCTCACGTTCAGCCTGTGAAAATTCAACTTTTGCAGCGTCAATCTGCTCTTTTATTTTTTGCATAACTTCAAGAGGTTTCCGCTCAGATTGCCACTGTTCTGATTTAATTCTATGAGATTCTTTGAGTTCTGATAGTTCTTTTTCTAAATCTTTCAAGCGCGTCTTCGAGGTTTCGTCCTTCTCTTTTCCCAAAGCAACTTTTTCAATCTCAAGCTGTGTTATACGACGTTGTAACTGATCAATCTCTTCGGGTTTTGAGTCAATCGCCATTTTAACCATTGAAGCGGCTTCGTCAATTAAATCAATTGCTTTGTCAGGTAAGAATCTATCAGAAATCATTCGTGATGAAAGCTGTACGGCTTTAACAAGAGCAGAATCTTTGATTCTGATTCCATGATGCAACTCATAACGTTCTTTCAAACCACGCAAGATTGAGATTGCATCTTCATCTGTCGGTTCTTCGATTAAAACCTTTTGGAACCTACGCTCAAGAGCTGCATCTTTTTCAATATATTTTTTGTATTCAACAATTGTTGTTGCACCGACACAGTGTAACATGCCACGCGCAAGTGCAGGTTTTAGCAAATTTGAGGCATCCATGCCACCATTTGTAGCCCCGGCCCCTACAAGCATATGCAATTCATCGATGAAAAGAATTATGCCTTCCGACTCTTTTTCAATAGCCTCTAAAATGGATTTCAAACGCTCTTCAAATTCACCACGATATTTCGTTCCTGCTATCAATGATCCAAGGTCAAGCGATAATATTCTGCGATTTTTAAGACTCTCCGGAACGTCATTGTCAATAATACGCTGCGCGATACCTTCAACAATTGCAGTTTTACCAACGCCGGGGTCACCGACAAGCACAGGATTATTTTTCGTACGACGTGATAAAATTTGAACCACCCGCCTGATTTCATCATTGCGACCAATGACAGGATCAAGCTTGCCATCACGGGCAAGTTTAGTTAGATCCTTGCAGTATTTTTCAAGAACCTGATAACCACTCTCCGCATTCTGATTTTTCACCGCTTCCCCTCCCCGCATATTTTTAATCCATTCTAAAACTTTCTGGTCTGTAAAACCATTTTGCTTAAAGTACTGTTGTATTTGACTTGGTAATGTTAATGTTTTTGCAAATGCCAGTATACAAACATCCAGACTTATAAATTCATCGCCAAGACTTTTGGCCTCTTTTTCACACTCACCTAAAAATTTTTGAAATGAATGATCTACTGAAATCTGTCCACCGGTAACTTTTGGCAAACGAGAAAGCTCTTGATCTACAATCACCCTTAATCTATCAATATCAAGACCGCATGAACGAAAACCTGATGCACAAAAATCGTTATTCAAAGCAGATGATAAAAGTTGAATTGGCGAAAATGTTGAATACTGTTCCTGAGTTGCTAACGTATATGCTTCTTGTAATAGCTCTGTGAAAGCATTTGTAAATTTTTCTGAATTCATGCAAAAACTCCCGAATTTTACCTGAATTATAAAAGAATTAAGCCAGTTCTGAGAATTGCTCGCGTGGAATTGGAACATAACTTAGATGCAAAGATCGCCCCCAGGCTCTTAAAAAACTACGTAACCTGTATGCTTTTGGCGTAGTAGAATTTCTAGGAAATGCCGGATCTATGCATAAAACGCACTGTTTTTCTTTATTCCATCCCACAACAACCATCAAATGCCCATTTGTGTATGAGGTGGCTCCACCACGTAACTTGCGAACACTAACGGCCACGGGAATTTTTTTGGAAAGATATTTATACAGATCATCAAAAAAGTTTAATCTCTCAACTCGAAAGAAAACATTTCCATAAGTTGCGTCATGTGCGGCTGCAACATTAAGCGGCCAATTTCCATAAATATTTAAGTACCCATTGTCATAAACTTTATCTGCAAAATCAACCATATAACTGTTCAAATCATGTGAACAGTCACCGTAAAGTTTTTTATTGAAATAATTTACAATAATTCCGGTAGATGTTGGTGAACACAAATCTCGGTACCGTGGGTGATTTAGCACCATTTGAGACTGCCTTGGCACACCACTCACAATGACAGATGGAAGATTTGAAACGTAGGAATCACCCTTGAACTTTTTAACATTTGATAAACATGCAAATAGGGCTTTTAGATTTTTTGGATTTGCACCTTTTTGAAATACGACTTTTACCTTGAATGCTGTACCCAACTGCCCTTTTTTTAATTCTACTTTAGAGTGCGTTGTGTGCACGTAACGGTTGAGCTTATTAACGAAGGTTCTTTGAGAACTGGCTCCCCACTCAGCCAAACGCTGCCACCCAGCCCATGAAGAATGCTTTACATTAACCCAAAAAGTCATTTTCCCTGATTCAGGGCGCATCGCATTCCAGGATAAAATTAGTTCAGTAAAATGAAAATTCGGCTCACATTCCCAAATAAAAAATTCTTGATCGGAATCAATTTCACCGTCAAAAATATATCTTGATACGGTTTTTGAAAATTTTTCATTACTGACAGTTTGAGTTGAATCCAAATCTCTTCGTCGTTTTCTTCTTCCAGCAGTTACTGCATTTACATTCAAAAAATTAAACGCGAAGCACGTTATTAAAAATAAAAAAATCCGCTTTTTAAATCCAATAAAAACCTTCATTAGCATTCCCCCCTGATATGAATTACCCTAAACCCTTAACAATTTTGAAGCTCAACATCACTTTCCTACACAAAACTCATTAAAAACAGAGTCTAATACGTGCTCGTTTATATTTCGGCCCGTTAGCTCAAACATAAGCTCCAAAATTTCCTTAAGCTTGTAAGCTATCAATTCATATTCTAGGGAATTAAGCTGATTTTTTACAACAGAATCAAATTTTAACTCAATTTCAGTAATTAATCGGGCCTGCCTTTGATTTAATAAAAATGAAGACTGTTGCATTAAAAAAATTTCTTTTATCTTGTCTTTTACAGCCTGCAACAATGCGGACATTCCGCTCCTTTCCTTAGCTGAAACTACAATAATATTACTATAATCTCGTAAAAATATACGTAATTCATTTGCAGATGCATCTGCTTTTTCAAAATTTGACTGATCAATTTTATTTACGACAAAGATAACTTTTTCTAAATATAAATCAATAATTTCTTTATATCTGTTTTTTTGTTCCATATTCAAATTTTGGGTGGCATCAAAAACAAGCAATACCAGATCAGCACTTTGTGCTTGGGATAAGGATCTTTCTATGCCCTGCATTTCGATGGCATCGCCGGTTTGACGTAAGCCGGCAGTATCAATGAATGTCAAAAAAATTCCGTTATCATAAATGCTTGATTCAATAGTATCTCTTGTGGTGCCTTCTATCTGAGAAACTATGGCTCGTTCTTGATTTATAAGTGCATTAAATAATGTGGATTTTCCGGTATTGACTAGGCCAAGCAGTGCAATTTTTACGCCTTCACGAATCTGCTTTTGTTGGCTAAAATTAACTTTAACCTCGTTTAATTTTTTCAAAATTTGTAAGCTATGTGTTTTTATTGATCCGTTTAAATCAATATCCCTCTGCTCTTCTTCGATAAACTCAAAACACGCCTCAACAAGACCAAGCAATTTAACAAAATCAGCCTGTAATCCAAAAAGAAAATTTGATAGAGTTCCATGTAATTGCTCCATTGATTTCTTCAGAGCAAGTTCGTTTTGTGCATTAATCAAATCGTTGATTGCTTCAGCCTGAACCAAATTTAATTTTTCATTTAAGACCGCACGCCTTGAAAATTCACCAGGCCGGGCCATTCTGGCGCCATACCTACATGAAAGTTGAATAATTTTTTCTATGATAAATGGATTATTGTGACAACTAATCTCGATTGTGTCTTGGCCGGTAAAAGTCCTTGGCGCTCGCATCAGAAAAAATAAGACGTCATCAATTTTACTATAACCTATTGAATCGGTATTTTCCGGGTTACTACTTTCCGGATCAATTACAAAACCAAACTGAATTGTATGCGACTCTACTTGAGATACGTTTTTTCCACAAGCAAGCTTTGAAATGGACTCGATGATACTAAAAACACTATGCCCACAAAGACGTATCAATGCCAGCGCCCCACTCCCTTGAGGCGTACATAATGCTACAATCGTCTGCTGTTCATCAGCAATGTTTATTTCATTTAGACGATTCATGAGATGAAGAGATAGTTACAAGAATCTGATATCCACGAAATTTCTTTTTATATTTTCGTTTCAAATACTGCATTAATATATATGAAATACTAGCAGAAACTGCTCTATTTTCATCTTCATTTTCCATTAAAGGCTTATCAAACATTATTGAGAGAACTTTTTTGTCGATTTTTGTTGTAAAATTGGTTTGAAACGGCAAAAATTTCAACAAATCACGTAGCCCTTCGCTAACGAAGCTTATCCATTCAGGAATCCAGATTTGTGATTCTTCAGGCGACAATGGCCCTTGATTTTGCACAACTTTTTTTTCAACTTTTAACTGCTCAATTTTTGAATTTACAGCCTGTTGTTGGCGTCTTGCAAACTCTTGTGAATCTGCACTTTGCATTCTGCCACGATCTTGCTGCTGATTTTTTTCTGCCTGACGAGGAGCATAATCTGGCCTTGGCCTTTTTTGCTGCGCATCACGATGCTGAAACTCGCGTTCTTTAAATTTATTTTTTTCAGGAGCCCTGACTTCATTAAAAGTAATTGAAATTATTGCAGGACGCTTAGCAAAACCAAGAAAACCCTTTTCGCCCGCTTCAAGAATTTTAATCGTAAATTCAGATGGCTTGCCAGACTCAGTCCAGGCTTTCTCAATTGCGTTTATGATAGAAGAAGCCTCGTGAAGCATTGATTTCATTGTTACAAAATCCTTTTTCGTAAGAACCTTTGATTTGCTTTCAAATTTTTCGGTAACTAGCAACTAACAATTTCACAGTACAAAATCCTAAAAAATCCTTTTTTCAAACATTTTCTACACCAAAAATCTATCAGAATTTTATATCCAGTGCAAACAGAACATTTTTTTTGAGGTTTTGGAGCGGGAAACGGGATTCGAACCCGCGACCCTTGCCTTGGCAAGGCAATGCTCTACCACTGAGCTATTCCCGCAAGAAGTCAAACGTTAAAAAAGATTCAAATTATCTGCTTAAACTTTATATATAAAACGCATGCTTGTCAAATAATTTTTTCAAAGAATTATACCCCAAATTATATGGCGATTACACATGTACTACGGTCACAACGCCATGCAGCTTATTTCGTGGTAATTCATGGAATTGTACAAAAGATGGTGATAGGCGCTTGATAGCAGAGAAAATGCGCATAAAAATATTTTTTGTAACAATCTCATCAAGCCCATAAAATATCACTTTAGCGTTAATTCCTGCGTTTTTTAGGACGTTTTCAACGTTGAGTACTTCCATATAACCGCAATGAATTTCAAATATACGCAATCCGGAAGATATTTCACCCTTAAAAAAACCAATAATACCGTATGGATCATCTCGCTGAATAACTGAAACGAGAATGTTATCCTCGTAAATTATTCCATTTTCAAACATTGCCTGATGAACGTATGGCGAAATTGCCTGTGTATCCCGAACGAAAAAAAGAGCCGTTCCACAAAGCCTACCAGTAGATGAATAAGCTTGTGAAAAAATATTGATAAAATTTTCTAAAGAAACAGGCTGCAATGCACTGCGTACTTTTGCTTGACCCAACACATAAATCAAAATTATTGAAAGAGGAATCAATGCTATTAAAATGGACCAATAACCACCATGTTTTACCTTAAATAATGTTGACGCAAAGAAAATAACATTAATTGAAACAAGAAATCCAGCCAAAATTCGCTTAAATTTGTTTTTACGCAACCAAAAAATACTTGTCATCATAATTCCGGTTATTACCATTGTTCCACTTGCTGCAAAACCATATGCCGCTGCTAAATTCAGAGATTCTTTAAAGTTAATAATCATAAACAGCACAGCACAAAGTAATGTCCAATTTATAAAACCAATGTAAACCTGTGAATGCATTCTACTTGAGGTGTATTCTATTTTAAACATCGGCATAATTTGAGTCGTAATACCCTGATAAATAACAGAAAAAATTCCGCTAATCATCGCCTGGGAAGCGATCACAGTAGCCATCAAGCTTAAAATTAAAAATGGCACGTATAGCCAACTCACCTGACCAAGAAACATCTCATATATAATAATTTTTGAATTTGGATTTTGAATCAAGTAAGCGCCCTGCCCCAGATACGTAAAAATTAAAGCTATAAAAACATAACCCCATGCTTGTTGTATCGGCTTGCGACCTAAATGCCCCATATCCGCGTATAAGGCCTCAACTCCGGTGGCGCAAAGTATTATACCCGATAGAATAAAAAATCCCACCCAGCCTGATGTAACAACAAATTTAATTCCATAGTATGGATTCAGTGCATTTAAAATAAATGGATACTGAATAATCGCTAAAAAGCCGGACCCCAAAATCGCTAAAAACCAGACAACCATAATAGGCCCAAAAGTTCGAGAAACAGCATCTACGCCCTTACGCTGAAACATGAACAACCCAAACGTTATCAAACAAGCTACAGCAACGAGCGTTGCCGTTTTTAGATACTCAAGACCGGGAATATAACGCAAACCCTCAACTGCACTCAAAATACTTATTGCAGGAGTTATTACTCCATCCCCAATGAATAACGATATGCCTATGAATGAAAGAAAAGTAATAAGTGTAACTTTAGATTTTGATTTTAAGAGTGATTTTAAGATCTCACGCAAAACAATCGTCCCTCCCTCACCTTTTTTACTTAAACTCATTGCAAGCCATGAGTATTCAATGCAAACAAGCAGTCCCAGCGTCCAGATTATCAACGATACAACCCCGATTACATTTTCAATAGATGGTCTAATCAAATAAAAAATTGCAGGAAGCGTGTAAATCGGGCTTGTTCCAATATCTCCAAAAACTATGCCCAGGGCCTTGATTATATCCTTGATCTGTTTGGGCGCAGAACTTGGCCTAGTAATTGGCAAATAAGAATCCGTCATAAAAGCCTCTCTATTTTTACTTTTGTACTATCTTTTTATTATTGGTTATTTATGAGTTTTACTAAAATGTAACCAAAAAAACAAGTTAACAATGATTTCATGCCATTCAGGCATTTTTAAACTATCCAAAATCAAACCCATTTGTATCTTAACTTTTCAAATTTCGTAGCTATACTAAGCCTCACGAAATTAAACGTGAAAAAAATTTAAAAATATTATTTCTTAAAATTGAAGGATTTTTCGTGAAAAATTTGTTAAAAATAGCATTTTTTGCAACAACATTGTCAATTACACAGCTTTCCCGCGGTGCGACAGTTACAATCAATAATACAGCGCCATTTAAGATTGAAGCCAGCTTTGATCTAATGGCATATCCTGACACAAAAAAAACAATCAGCGAAAATTCAAGCCTAAAAGAAGATATTGGAAAAGTGTTCTTACGAGGCATATCCATTGGAGTTCATATTGGAAATAACTTTATGGAAAATGTTTTAAGCGAAAACTTGTCTCAAACGCTTGGACTTGGCGATATTGAGTATTACGTATTCAGTGAACTAAAAAATGATGGCAGAAAAAATAGCGCCGGCGAGTTTATTGTTGAATTCAAGCTTTATCTACTTCGACTCCCAAGATTTATATATTCCGGTGGCTGTGTGGCAAAAAGCGAGACATTTAAAGTTGTAACAAAAGATTTTGAAACATTTAGGCTAATCAAAGAAGAAAAAGAGCAAAACGCTAATTCACAGGTAAATAGCATGTCAAATAGTGGTTCTCTTGGTTATTCATCAACTAATATCAGATAAAAAAGTTGTACAAAAAACTGCTTTCCTGTTGACAACAAGCAACTTCACAGGTAGGCTACAGCTTGTAATATTTATGAAAATTGTGAAGTGCCAGGGTAGCTCAGGTGGTAGAGCAGAAGACTGAAAATCTTTGTGTCAGCGGTTCAACTCCGCTCCTTGGCACCATTTTTTTGTCTAATATTTAAAAACATGAAAAATCCTATATTTCCAAACCAAATCTTGTACAAAAAATGTGATCGTTTAAAATACTGAATAATACTCTGATAAATTTGTTTTTTGGGTAACAGTTTTTAATTGTGGAAATAAAATGTTTAACTTTCTTTCAGAAAAATTTGCAGGCGTCTTAGGTTGGCTAAAAAACAAGGGTCGGTTAACCGAAGAAAACATTCAAGAAGCTCTTGATCAGGTTCGCAATGCATTGCTCGATGCAGACGTACCTCACGATATTATAGATGCATTTTTAAATCAAATAAAAGACGGCATCGTTGGACAAAAGCTTCAGGCAAGCTTAAATCCGGGACAAATGCTTATCAAAATTGTTCATGAAAAATTACTCAGTTTTTTGGGAGGCACAGGCTCAACAAGCCAAGTTACATTCCAAATCCCATCAATTATACTGGTCATGGGGTTACAGGGCTCCGGTAAAACAACCACTATCGCAAAGGTTGCTAACTGGGTAAACAAGGAAGCAGCCAAACGTGGAAAAAAGCGCAGAATCCTGTTGGCATCAGTCGATTTTTATCGTCCGGCAGCCGTTGAACAGCTTAAAATACTTGCTGCCCAGGTTGGCGTAGATTTTTATTCCGCCACAAACACCAAACCGGTAAGCGCTGCCAAAGAAATTCAAGATTATTTCAAAAAAAATCAATATGAACTACTGTTCTTAGATACGGCCGGTCGCTTCCACGTTGACGACGAAATGATGCATGAGTTAGTTGAAATCAACAAAACAGTAGCTCCAAAATACAAATTTCTAGTTTTGGATGCCATGACGGGCCAAGAGTCCTTAAAAGTAGCTAAATCATTCAATGATTCCGTAAATTTTGATTTTTCTATTTTAAGCAAAATGGATAGCGACGCACGCGGTGGTGCGGCATTTGCATTTCGCTATGCCCTTAAAAAACCCATTGCTTTTGTTGGATCCGGCGAGAAAATAGATGATCTTGAAACTTTCATTCCTGAACGTATGGCAACAAGAATTCTTGGAATGGGCGACATTTTGACACTGATTGAAAAAGCAAGTGAAAGCATCGAGATAGACAGCCAAGAAACTATGGTCAAAAGATTCTCCGAGGGCACATTTTCTTTAAAAGATTTCGCCGAACAGCTTGATATGATTGACAAAATGGGGTCTTTGAATAAAATTACAAGATACCTTCCAGGAATGAACAGCATTTCTCCGGAGGATATGGAACGCGGACAGTCGGAAATGAAGCGTTTCAAGGCAATAATATCTTCCATGACGGAAAAAGAACGCATTATGCCAACCCTACTTGATGGATCAAGAAAGCAAAGAGTTGCAAGGGGTGCAGGCGTAAATGTGCAAGATATCAATCAATTGCTACAAAGATTTGAACAAAGTAAGCAATTTGTTAAAATGTTTAAAAAGATGGGTAAGTTCAGAAAGTTTTTTTAACTAAAATATCTTACCTCTTAATGTTGATAGTTGTTAGTTGT
>Ga0172379_10003976_pt1 | contig 22632 bp, 19 predicted proteins | sample GrowelOW334metaG_FD_119756 | JGI IMG/M metagenome (GOLD analysis project Ga0172379, IMG submission 119756) | Groundwater microbial communities from an aquifer near a municipal landfill in Southern Ontario, Canada - Groundwater well OW334 metaG | ecosystem: Environmental > Aquatic > Deep... | reverse complement strand
TCGGGATCGACCCGGTGCATTTCGGTATCGTGATGATATTGAACCTCATGATCGGGTTACTGACCCCGCCTGTCGGCATGGTGCTGTACGTTCTGGCCGGCGTGTCCAAGGTGCCGTTCGAACGGATCGCGAAAGTCGTCTTCCCGTACGTGATAACGCTTTCCATCGTCTTAATGATCATTACTTACGTCCCCGATCTCGTGTTATTCTTGCCGAACCTGCTGTTCAAGAAATAGGAGAAAGAAAAAGATGGACAAACGATTCGCGAAAAAAGGCGCCATCGTTACCGGCGGAGGGTCGGGCATCGGCAAAGCGGTTGCGCTACGCTTGGCGCGTGAAGGCGCTTCGGTATTAGTCGCCGATATCCAGGAAGACAAGGCGCGCGAAGTCGCCGCCGAGATCAAGAAAGAGGGCGGTCGGGCCGAATCTTTCAAGGTTAATTTGGGGAACATCGCGGAGATCGATGTAATGATTCGTGAAGCGGTGAAGCTTTGGGGAAGTTTGGATATTATGGTCAATTCGGCCGGACTTGTAAAAAGCCAGCCTTTCTTTGAGGTCACCGAGCAGGATTACGATCGGATAGTCGATATCAACATGAAGGGAACGGCTTTCTGTATCCAGAAAGCCTCTGCCCAAATGCTTTCCCAAATACCCGCCGACAGGCGCGGCTTGGAAGTCTCGGATCGCTGCAACGGAAAGATTGTGAACCTTTCCTCCATTTCCGGACGGAGGGGTAGGGCCTATCAGCTGCACTACGCCGCGACGAAGGCCGCGGTCATCAGCCTGACTCAATCCGCCGCGCTTGCGGTGGCTCAATACGGCATCAATGTGAACGCGATTTGCCCAAGTGTGGTGAAAACGCCGATGTGGGAACAAAACATCGCGGACAAAGCGAAATCCTTCGGTGTCGATGCTATCAAGGAATCGGACGAATTCATCGCCAAAATCCCCATGAAACGGCCGGGGACCGCCGAAGAGATGGCTGCCGCCGTTTGTTTCCTCTGTTCTTCAGATTCCGATTACGTCACCGGGCAGACGCTTAACGTCGACGGCGGCTTTGAGATGGATTAAGGAGCGTACGGATGCAGTATCCTTTCGGTAACGATCCGAAGAAGATCGACGGATATAAAAAGTTCTGGGCGCGCGAATCGGTCAAACGGCCGCTCATCGGGTTTTCCTTCAAAAGCTGGTTTCCTTTGGACGAATTCAAAGCGTCGGCAGCTTGGCCCAAAGACGGTCCGCTGACTCCCGATATGGTCGATCCCGAAGCCTTTCTGGACGATCAGGAACGCTTACTGGCCGAGGCCGATAGAATCGACGATGATATCCTGCGCGGGGCTTCTCCTTCCCAGGCTGTTTTCTGGTGCTGCGGCACGCTCGGATCTTCCATGCGCGTCCTGCCGGGCAACGTGGTCGCCGTGGATCGGAGCTTGTCTTGGGAAGAAGCGAATAAGCTGCATCTGGACAGAAATTCACCCTGGTACAAAAAATATATGGAGTTTGTCGACGCGCTCGTTAAGAGGAGCGCCGGCCGATTCCCCGTATCTCACGGGACGCTCGTTGGTCCCTTTGATTACATGGTGAATATCCGCGGACACGAACAGGCTGTCATCGATCTTATGCTGGAAAGCGAATTGGCTGTACCGATGCTGGAGCGCATGGGCGATTTCTTCATCGATATGACCAAAGACGCGTGGAATCGGATTCCTCAGTTCCACGGAGGTTGGTACGACGCGCAGTACCAGATCTGGGCCCCCAGTCCCATCTGCCGGCTGCAGGAAGACGCGGTCGCCGTATTGTCTCCCGATCTTTACAAGCGCTATCTGAAACCCGTGGACGAACGGATCTCCAATCTTTTCCCCAGCGCGTTCATGCACCTGCACGCGACCTCCATGTTCGTTCTGGATCACATCCTGGACATCGAGTCCTTGCGTTGTCTGGAAGTCAACAACGATGTCGGCGGTCCGCCCATCGCCGACCTTATTCCGCATCTTAAGAAGATCCAGAAAGCGGGGCGGTCGTTGGTTCACCGCGGTTCGTTCAGCGAAGAGGATTTGAAGCTTCTCATGGGAGAGCTGGATCCACGCGGTCTCTACATCTACATCATGGTTCAGGATGAGGCGGAAATAAATAGGTTGAAACCTATCGTCGGTATGTAAGTCAGGGTAAGTCGTTCTCGGCCAAGGGGAGGCGGACCGTGAAGGTCGTGCTCTCCCCGGGAACGCTTTCGAACTTGATAGTGCCTTTATGCTCCTCGACTATGTGACGACAAATCGATAGGCCGAGTCCAGTGTTCTTCTTGCTGATTTTCGTACTGAAGAATGGGGCGAAAATTTTATCGGCCACGTCGTCGGGTATGCCTGAACCATTGTCGCTGATCGCTATCTCCGCGTAGCCTTGTTCGTCGTTCTTAGAGACTCGCAACGCCACGACTCCATTATCCAGCACCGCCTCAATGCTGTTACCGATGAGATTCATGAACAGCTGCTTCAGTTTGTTTTCATCGCCCGCGACGCAAATGGCTTGCGTCGTGTATTCCTTCGCGACGGAAATCCTCTTTTCCGCGAATACGTGGTTCAACAATAAAAAAATATCGTCGAGCGTTTCTTTCAAATCGACGCGTCGCTCAAGCGGCGCTTTCATTCGGGAGAATGAAAGCAGACTGGTCACTATTTCAACGATGCGTTCAAGCTCCGTTTCAATTTTTGAGACTTTTTCCTGAACGTCGCTGTCCGTCGCGCGTGTTTTAATCAATTCCACGTAATTTTGGATGATGAACAACGGGTTGTTGATTTCGTGCGCGACACCGACGGCAACTTCCGCTACCGACGCCATTTTCTCGCTTTGAAGCAGGTATTCCGGCAAGTATTTGTCCATTGATACGTCCTGCAGGATGACGGTAGATCCGATGAGTTTGGATTCTTCGTCTCTGAGCGGGAACAGGTCGAACCTGATGAGCTTTTTCCCTTCGATCCCGACTTCTTCCCAGGATCTCGACTCCTCGCTTTCCAGCGCGGTTGAAATCTCTTCCATGATGGAGGGCGGAATATTCGCGAGCAAATGGACAAAAGGCCGGTCGATGGCCGTACTGTGCTTATCGCCGAGGATGTGCAACGCCGCAAAGTTAATGAGTCGGCAGATTTTCTTCGTGTCGAGGAGAATTACGCCGATAGGGAAATTCTGGATGATCGTCTCAAGGTATTTCTTTAATAAATCAAAGCGCGTCTCGGTGTATTCCCTCCGCTGCTGCTTGATCGAAAAAGAATAGGTAAGCTGTAACAACCGGAAATTGTCCAGGTTTTTTACCGAAGTGGTTTCTCTTCGGTATCCGTTTTTAAGAATCGTCACCCGGTCGGCAAGTTTTAGTACCTCATCCATATCGTGAGAAATATAAATAACGCTGTTTCCCTGGGTTTTGAGTTCAAAGATGATTCGGTATATTTTTTTCATTTCTTCGGGAGTGAGCTTGTTGGACAATTCATCCAGGATCAGGATTCTGGGCTGTATCATCAGCGCGCGCGCAAACTCGACCATGTGCTGTTCAACGGCGGAGAGCCGGTGAAGCGGCGCTTGAAGATCGATATCGAAATCGATACGGCGGAAGATTTCCTCCGTTTTTTCAAGCATCACCCGATGATTCAAGGTGAAGAACGGTTTTTGGATCATAAGGCCGGTGAATATGTTTTCAACGGCGTTAAGGTCGGGAATGAACGCGCTGTTCTGGTAGACAATGCCGATACCCGCTTTTGTGGCGCTGATCGGCGTGATTTTGTTGAGCGGCCGTCCGTCAAAAAGAATACGGCCTTCTTTTCTTTTTTCGGCGCCGGACAGGATTTTTACCAGGGACGATTTTCCGGCGCGGTGTTCCCCGATAAGCGCGTGAATTTCTCCGTGCTTCAGGTCGAAATCGACACCATTGAGCGCTTTCGTACCGCCGTAATCAATGTGCATATTCCTCATGCTGAGAAGTAACGGTGTGTTCCGTCCACTCATGGCAGATCGAACTTCTTCATCCGGTTGTACAGGGTTTTTCGGTCAATCCGCAGGAGCCTGGCTGCTTCCTGTTTGACTCCGTTCGTTTTGGATAGCGCGTCTACAATGATATCGCGGGCGGCGCCATCCATGCGGTCGTAGAGGTCGCCGGCGGTTTCTTTGGGCGCGATATTCCGATACTGGTCCGGGATCGCGCCGATTTCCACGGTAGAGCCTTTGGTGAAGATGACGGCCCGTTCCATGAAGTTTTTCAGCTCGCGAATATTTCCCGGCCAGTTGTGAGCGCTCAGTACGGCTTGTACTTCCGGAGAAATTCCTTGAGTCTTTTTGTCGTACATCGCGGCGAAGTGGGAAAGAAAATAAGTCGCCAGGGGCAGTATGTCATCGGTCCGTTCCCGGAGCGGAGGGACGTGGATGTTGATCACGGATAACCGATAGAAGAGGTCTTCCCTGAACGATCCCGTCTTGATCGATTCTTCAAGGTTCCGGTTAGTGGCTGTGATGATGCGGCAGTCCGCGCCGATGGGTTTCGTGCCGCCGACGCGCATGAATTTTCCGTCCTGCAAAACCCGAAGCATTTTCGCCTGCATGCCGAGGCTCATGTCTCCGATTTCATCCAGAAAGAGACTTCCACCCGACGCTAGTTCAAAAAGTCCTTTTTTCCGCTCTTTCGCGTCGGTATACGCGCCCGCTTCATGGCCGAAAATTTCACTTTCCATCAGCGTTTCAGGAATGGATGCGCAGTTGATTTTAATGAACGGCTCTGCGTGCCGTTTGCTTCGCGCGTGGAAGGTGTTCGCGATCAGTTCTTTGCCGGTCCCGCTTTCACCGGTGATCAATACCGACGCGTTAGTCGGCGCCGCCGTTTCCACGATTGAGAGGATATTCTTCATGTACGGATCGACTGTGACGATATCGTCCTCGTCGGAAACCGTATGCTTGCGTTGGATCGATTCCCGGATTTGCTCAATTTCTTTGAGGAGAAGCGATATTTTTATAGGCTTGGTGTACAAGTTGAGCGCGCCGTATTTCATCGCGCGTACCGCGTTCTCCACCGTGGCATAACCGGAAAAAATGATTACCGCCAGGTCCGGCCATTTCTTTCGCAGTTGGCGCAACAGATCGATGCCGCCGATTTCCGGCATTCGCAGATCCATGAGCATGAGATCTACGCGTTCGTTTTCAGCGCGGGCGATTACCTTGACGCTTTCCGTTTCGTATCGGGCTCGGTATCCGTGGGCGGTGAGTATTTCGCATAAGGATCGGCACACTTCGACTTCGTCGTCTACTACCAGGATATCAAAATCCATTGTTGCATTATGAGGGGGCGATAGGTGAAGTGTCAATTTTGAAGCGGCACAATCCATGGGGAAAATTCTCCCCGCGTCTTGTTAAGTACAGCAAAAGGTTCCCCATTCATTCTCGTTAAGGAATCAGCTTGAGTGCATGTAAGTTAATATGAAATATAGATTTACCATATGTGCCATGCTTGGTACGCAAGCTGCTTTATAAAGAAACAGAACTTACGCTCGTTCGCTCCTTCCACGTGGATGGGCTGGGTGTTTTGTGGATTCGACAGGGAGGTTGACGGTGGGAGAGACGCTTCTTTCGGCCAAAGAGATCCGAAAGGCTTTCGGCGGAATACACGCGTTGAAAGGCGTATCGGTGGATATCGGCCCGGGCGAAATCCTCGCCTTGGTCGGCGAGAATGGAGCCGGAAAATCAACGTTGGCGAAAATCATCTCAGGCGTCTATAGCGCCGATTCGGGATCCCTTACTTTCGCGGGGAAAGAAGTATCGTTTAAAACCGCGTCCGCTGCGCGGGCCGCCGGCATTTCGATAGTCTTGCAGGAATTCAATTTGATTCCGCACCTTTCGGTTGCCGAGAACGTATATTTGACCGCGCGGGAAGCGTACAAAGGCGGTGTGTGGCTTGATCGCAAAAGGATCAACGAGAAAACCGCCGCCTTAATGAAAGACATCAATATCGATCTGGATATCGATCCGGGGCGGATCGTCGGGACCCTCAGCGTCGCGGAGCAACAGCTGGTGGAAATCGTGAAAGCGGTTTCCGTTCAGTCCCGGCTCCTGATTTTGGACGAACCGACGGCGACGCTCACTCAGCAGGAGACGGCGAAACTGTTCACTCTTGTCAGGCGCCTGCGTAAGGACGGGCTTTCCATCGTGTTCGTGAGTCACCGCATCGAGGAAATCCTTGACATAAGCGATCGCATCGTTGTGTTCCGCGACGGGGAAAAAGTCCGGGAGTTCGTGACTAAAGGGACAAAAGCCGATGAACTGATTACGGCGATGGTCGGCCGCGATATCGGTGACTTGTTCGCTATCAGGAAACGCCGGGAGCCCGGCGAGGTCTTGCTGGAAGTCTCAAACGTGACCCGCGGCAAGCGCGTCATCGATTGCTCGCTCCAGGTTCGGCGCGGGGAAGTGGTAGGGCTTTCAGGACTCGTCGGCGCGGGGCGGACGGAACTTTCACGCATCATTTTCGGCGCCGACAAGGCGGATTCGGGCGAAATGATTCTGCGCGGCAACAGCGTGATGGTCGGTTCTCCTTCCGCCGCGATCAAACGCGGAGTGGGCATGGTTCCCGAAGATCGCAAGAGTCATGGCCTCTTTATCAACCTCCCCATCTACCAAAACGTCATGCTTTCCTATCACGTCAAAAACCGCGGTTTCTGGATCAGCGCGAACAAGGAACGAGACTTGGTTGATAAGAAGGTTGAGGAACTGCGGATCAAAGTATCCCAGACGGGACTCGCCGTATCGTCCCTCAGCGGAGGCAACCAGCAGAAGGTTGTTTTGGCAAAGTGGCTCCTGAGCAAACCCGACTTACTCATTTTGGACGAGCCCACCCGCGGAATAGATATCGGCGCGAAATTTGAGATCTACCATTTGATAGACGCCTTGGCCGCAAGCGGCGTCGCTATTCTGCTGGTGTCGTCGGAACTGCCTGAAATCATCGCCTTGTCCGACCGGATTCTCGTGATGAAACAGGGCCGAATCGTAAAGGCGCTCTCGCACGGAGAAGCGACCGAAGAACTCATCCTATCCCACTGCGCATAAGGAACGGAAATAATGGCAACCAATTCGAACGGAAACAAGACAGCCCAGACCTTGAAAAACCTCCGGGCCGAATACCGCGTGGAACTGGCGATGATCGCCGCGTTCTTTTTGCTCTGTTTGGGTCTGAGCATTGTCACCTCTCGTTTCCTTACACCCGGCAATATCGGCAACCTCTTCTGGCAGGGGACTACGGTCGGCATCGTCGCCATCGGCATGACCTTCATCATTCTGACCGGCGGCATCGACCTTTCGGTCGGAGCTGTCGCGGCCCTCTCTTCCATGCTCGGCGGTATGGTCGTGATGCAGTACGGCGTCGGTCTCGGCGTTCCGGCGATTTTCCTGATGGGCGCGCTGTTGGGCTTGGTGAACGGCTTCCTGGTCTCATATTTTCAATTGGCGCCGTTTATCGTCACCCTCGGAATGATGTCCATCGCCCGGTCTCTCACCTATGTGAGTACCAATGGGCATTCACTCACCGGTCTTCCGAAGGCGTACCGGTTCCTCGGCTACGACACGATAGGCGGCTTCCAGGTATACACCATCATTTTTATCGGCCTGTTCGTGGTGGGGCACATCGTGCTTACCAAAACAAAGCTGGGTCGTTTCTGGTACGCAATCGGCAGCAACGAAGAAGCGGCCCGTCTGGCCGGCGTCCGGGTCCGTCTGTATAAGAGTCTGGCTTACGTCGTCACCGGTCTTTTGAGCGCCGTGGCGGTCACCATTCTCACCTCCCGCCTGGGCGCGGTCGACCCGGATACCGGCGTGGGCTTGGAAATGGACGCCATCGCTTCAGTCGTTATCGGCGGATGCAGTCTTTCCGGCGGCAAGGGAAGCCTGATCGGTACTTTCATCGGGGTGTGCCTCATCACGGTACTGCACAACGGCCTCAACCTGATCGGCGTTTCGCCGTTCTGGCAGGGTTCCGCGATCGGCGTGGTTATCGTTGTCTCGGTGCTCATGGATAAGCTCTTACGGCGTCGATAAGGTTTCGCGTACGCGAAACGAAAGATTCGGTCGCCTGGAGATTTTTTTGTTTTCCTAAGGAGGAAATATGAAACGTGTTATTGCAGTCATGTTGATCGCCGCGCTTGCTTGCGCCGGTCTGTTTGCCGCTGGATCCGCGGACAAGGGAAAAGGCAAAGACAAAAAAGTAACCATCGCCTATGTGACTCCCGGTTTGGACGTTCCGTTCTGGCGCGATCTAGCCGAAGGCATCCACATGGAAGCCGCCAAGCTCAACGTCAAGATCATCGACTCGGATTCCCGCAACAGCGCGGCCACTCAGCTGAAGAACGTTCAGGACCTAATCACCGCCGGGGTCGACGGCATCATCATTTCCCCGACGGACAGCGCGTCCTGCCCGCCGGTTCTTGAATTAGCCGAGAAAGCCAAGATTCCCGTCGTCATCTGCGATATCGGCACCGATTCCGGCAACTACGCCTCGTTCGTCATCACCGACAACTACGGCGGCGCCAAGATGGCCGGTCAGTACACGGTTGAGGCCCTCAAGAAGCTGGGCGCCATGCAGGGCGCTGAAGTAGCCGTCATCGACGTATCCCTCTCCCGGGCCAATGGCCGCAACCGTTTGGCCGGCTATAAAGACGCCGTCGAAGCGGCCGGCGGCAAGGTCGTCGCGGTGCTCGAGGCGAAGGATTACACCCGCGCCGAGTCCATGCGCTTCACCCAGGACCTCATCGTCGCTCACCCGAACCTAAAAGCCCTTTTCGCCGCCTTCGACGAAGCCGTTATGGGCGCTCTTCCCGCCATTGAGACTGCCGGCAAACAGAAATCGCTCGTCTTGACCTCCTTCGACGGCAGCATGGAAAGCGTCGCCGCGCTCAAGGAAGGAAAGTTTTCCGCCATCTCCGCCCAGCAGGGACCGCTCATGGGACGCAAGGCGCTTGACGCCATGATGGACGTTCTGGCCAAGAAGGAAGTCGCCAAGAAGATCGATATTTCCTGCTTCATGGTGACCGCCGAAAACGTCAATTCGGTCAAGGCCCAGCTGGAAGAGAATGTGTTCCCGCCCGCCAAGAAATAACTAGGCACCGTTTTTACAGGAGGCTGTCCAAAAGCAAACGGACATTTGGACGGCCCTTACGTATTACGTTATTCCATTCCGCCGTGTACCCCCGTGTCCGCCGTGGTCGTTTTTTGCATCGACACTCCGAAATTTCACCACGGAGGACATGGCGGACACAGGGGAAGAAAAAGCGAAGAAAGGAGAAAATATGAAACGCTTAGCGCTATTCGTTATCGTCTCTTCTCTTATTTGCGTCGGTCTTTTCGCAGCCGGTTCCGCTGACAAAAATAAGGGATCGAAGGGTGAAACGGCGAAATACACCATCGCCTATATGACTCCCGCGCTACACATTCCGTTTTGGAAAGACGTTTCCGACGGCATCCGTCAAGAGGCCGATAAAATCGGCGGAATCAAGATCATCGATTCGGATTCCGCGCTGAGCGCGTCCACCCAGCTCAAGAATGTTCAGGATCTCATCACCTCAGGCGTAAGCGCGATCATTATATCGCCGACTGACAGCGCTTCTTGTCCCTCGGTGTTGGAACTCGCTGAAAAAGCGAAGATACCCGTCATTATTTGCGACATCGGCACCGACTCAGGCAACTACGCGGCCTTTATCATTTCCAACAACTACGGCGGCGCCAACGATGCCGGCAAGTACTTGGTCGCGCAGATGAAGAAGAAGGGAGTGCAGGGCGGGGATGTCGCCGTCATCACCATTTCGCTTGCTCGTCAGAACGGCCGGGACCGGACCGAAGGCTTCAAGGCCGCTCTCACCGAAGTCAACAGCAAAGTGGTCGGCCTTTTGGAATGCAAGGAATACACCCGCGCCGAATCGCTGCGCTTCGCTCAGGACCTCATCACCGCTAACCCCAAACTCGTAGGACTGTTCACCGAGCACGACGAAGCGAACCTCGGCGCCATGCCCGCTATCGATACGGCCGCAAAGCGTGGTCAGATCATTCACGTCGGCTTCGACGGCAGCCCCGAAGCGGTTCAGGCCATCAAGGACGGAAAGCTCGCGGCCGCTTCTATGCAGCAGCCGGTCCTTATGGGCCGCGAAGCGCTTAAAGCCGCCGTCGCGATTCTCACGAACAAACCGCTTGAGAAAAAAGTCGTCGTACCAACCATCCTCGTAACCGCCGACAACGTAAAGGATGTCGAGAAGCAGCTGATTGACAACGTGTATCCTAATGAGTTAAAAGCCTCTAAGAAGTAGGAGAAAGCTATGAAAATCATCGACGGCCATATGCACCTCGGCGAGGATCTCATGTTTCTTACCGACGATTCGGAAGAGATCCTGCTCAAGACGATGGACGCTAACGGCGTCGATGCGCTCATTCTGCAACCGGGTATCGTGGCTAAGGATCAGAAGCGCGCGCACGAACGTATTCACGCGTTCGCGGTGAAAAATCCGGGTCGGGTTCATGGACTCACCTGTTTCAGCCCCTTCATCGACGAAGCCGAGTACCTTCGTCTGGTTCGCTGGACCGTGAAGGAACTGGGCTTCGTCGGCGTCAAGCTGCATCCCTACGCTTACTGCGTTTCTCCGTCGCATCCGCTGGCTGAAAAGATTTTCAAGGTCGCCGCGGAACTGGATATCACTGTCATGATTCATACGGGGAACGGTGTTCCCAACGCGCTGCCATCGCTTTGCCTGCCCGTTGCCAAAAAGTACAAGGATCTCCGTATCGTGCTGGCGCACGCGGGGGGCGGCATGTACGGCGCCGAAGCGACCATCGTCGCCCAGGAGTGCCCCAACGTGTTCCTGGAGACCTCCTGGATGCCGGTCTACGAACTGGAAAACGCGATTAAAAAAATCGGCTGCGAGCGGGTCATGATGGGCAGCGACCTCATAACGAACCTGCCGGGGGAGCTGGCAAAGTACCGTGCCCTCGGACTCACGGATAAGCAGTTGGAGTGGTGCTTTGAGAAAACGGCCCGCAAGGCGTATAAGCTGAACTGATTTCGCTGAAAAGCGGCCAAGCCTGCGCCGGCAGTTCCGGTAAACGAATAAGGCCGCGGGGCGCTCAACGCGCCCCGCGGCCTTTGCTTTTCAGGATCGAATAGAGCTTAGTGCTTGCTTCCGATGTCCGGGAGGTTCCCTTCTTTATCGAAGGGAAGGTCTTTCGGCTCTTCCAGTATCTTGATCTGCGGATGCTTGCGCGCTTCTTCCACAAGCGCTTCGGAGATCATGATCTCTTCGATATGGGAAGTGTTCTTGATGCGAACGATTTTAGCCTTGGCTTTGTCTATCCCGGTGCAAACATGGACGGCCGCTTGGATCGCCAGCTTGTCGCTGCTCAGGACCATAGGCACCCGCACGACGTTGACGACCGTGGACGTGAGCCCGTTGGGGTAGGTATTGTCGAAATCGAATTTGTCGAAGGCGCGCTTGGTGGTGAACTCCGCCATTCCCAGACCGATACCGTTGCCGTGCGTCTCGTCGGAAAGGTCGAGGATCACGTAGCGCTGGAACTCCGGGCCGCCGGAGGCGAACGGTGTGCAGTAAGTGCCGGACACGTTCGGGTCCGCGCCGTCGCCGGAGAAGTTCTTGCCTATCTGATCGATGATGAGAATATCGAATTTCGGGAGGAGTATCTTCGGCATGAGGCTTCTCGCCTCATCCAGGAGGGCCGGCTCGCGTTCCTTGATCTTGTCTTTGGCGATGGCCTCGATCTTACAGGTCTGATCGAAGGAGTTCTCAATAATCGCGACGCCGAACAGAATCTTGGTTTTGGCGAAGTGCACGTCGGCGAAGTGCTCGACATAGTAGGCCATCCGCCCGAAACCCTCGTCGTGGCAGCTTTCGGCGCCTTTCTGCTTGCCCATGCCGATGACCATCATCTTGAGGAGTCCGCTTTCCCATTTGCCGCGGAACGCGGTATGCGGCTTTACGCGGCCGACGACGATAATGCCGTCCGCTTCCGACGCGTTTTTGTCCAAATATACGGGCTTACCTTCTTTCGTCGAGCCGACGATGATGGTCTCCATGCTGGACTTGATGGGGCATCCCATGGTCTTTTCGGTGATGTTGTAGCTGGCGAGCACCTCAAGCTGGCCGGCGGCTGTGGCGCCGCCGTGGCTCCCCATGGCCGGGAAGACGAAGGGCTTTCCGCCGAGCTTCTTCACCTGATCCACGGTCTCTTTGATGATGACCGCGATGTTCGCCAGCCCACGGCTACCCGCGGTGATCGCGACCGTCATTCCCGGTTTGACCGTAGAGGCTATTTCTTTCTTCGCGAACTCTTTGGCGATAGTGCCCGGAATATCTTTGAGTCCGTTGTCGACGAATTTTTGTTCAATGCGGACCATCTTCGGAATCGGAGCCTTGCCGACGATTCCCTTGATGACTCCGTGCCTGTCCCAGCTGCTGTCCCGCAGTTTCTCGCTCATATCAGGTAACCTCCAAAAGACGTGGAAGAACATATTGAGACTTTCCCGATTAAACGGTAAAGGTAATACATATTATTACACAAATGCGGGTGTCAGTCAAACCGCGCGCCGACCGTGTAATATGATAAAAAAGAAAGATCGACGCGCTGAAACGCCGATAATGAATACCATGAGTGCTTTTCGTCATCTGTTTCCTCTTGCGTTTGTTTTGGCCTTTTTTGCCTCCTGCGCGTCTCCGCCGCCGGCCCCGGTACCCGTACCCGCGGCCCCCCCCGCGCCGGACTTACCGGTTTTACTATCGATTGAAAAGGTGAAGCTTGTTCCTCGCGGATTGGATTCCGTTTCCCTCGCGTTTTCCCTTGTCGTTAAAAATGCCGATACACGTCCGGTTGCGCTGGAAAAACTCAGCTGGATTCTCTCCATAGACGGCGTCAAAGCCGCTGAAAGTTCTCCCTTTCAGGCGCTTTACCTTGAAGCGGGGGCCGCGAAGTCGGTTGATCAATACTGCGTCGTTTCCATCCCCGCGTCTTCGCGCGATATGGCGACGTATACACTAGCCGTTTCCGTTTCTCGAAAAAGTTCCAACGATTCCTCGCTTGTATCCACTGCCGAGAGTTCCGGTCGTTTCCCGGTCATCAGGCCGCCCGTTTTCTCGATACAATCCATAAAAATCAAGAAATCGGAACTAATAAATACGAAATTCGAGGTAGTGCTGCGCGTTGAAAACCCGAATGTGGTTCCGCTCAGTCTGACATCGATGGAATATGAGTTATTCGGCGAACAGCGCCTGTGGACCGATGGTGAAACGAAGGAACCCATCCCCGTGGCCGCCAACGGCACGGTGGAAAAAAAACTCAAGCTCATCATGAATTTCATCAACATGAAACGAGAACTTCTGGATCAGGTCATCAAACTGGAAATTGTTGATTATCGCTTCAAAGGAAACGCGAAGATAGCGACCGACCTGCCTGAATTCCCCGAGTTCGTCATGCCCTACGATTTGGAAGGAACGACGTCGGTTGTGGAATGAACGGTAAGAAATAATAAACCGTCGACTAACGCTGATGATTTTTTGGATTAGGTTTAGGGTACCAGTCTATTCACGGCTTCTTTCCATTTGAGGCCACGGTCGAACTCGTTCAGGAACATGCCGAAGGACGTGCAGCCGGGGGACAGTACGACGGCATCTCCGGGGGCCGCTTTTGCCGCGGCCGCGTTCACCGCGTTGTCCAGTAAGTCGAAGGGGCCTTCATAGGCGATTCCCGCGGCCTCCAGCATCGGCGCGAGCTTGGCGCTGCCGGTTCCCGCAAGGAGCACGATAGCCTTAGCCCGGCCGGCGACGGCGGCCATGGGCGAGAAATCCAGCTGCTTGTCGGTGCCGCCGGTCACCAGGATTGTCGGCTCGGAAAACGCTTCCAATGCAGCGGCCGCGGCTTCCGGGATGGTCGCCGCGCTGTCGTTGTAATACCGCGCTCCCCGCGCTTCGTGGAAAAACTCAAGACGGTGTTCAATGCCTGGGAAGGAGCCCATCGCTTCCCTGATCTTTTCGGGGGAAACACCGAAGTCGAGGAGGGCGAGGGCCGCCGAAAGGAGGTTTCGCTTCTGGTGACGTCCGGGCGTAAGCACCTTCGCCGGGACGATCTCGACGGTTTCAGTTCTACCGGGAAGACGCGCAAAGCCCGCTCCGTCTTCTCCGTCGATCCAGGCCGCGGTGCCCGCGGCCATTTTTTCGTAGGCGTACAGGAGGGGGCGTCCGGGGGTTTCGGAGGCGAAAGAGCGGCCCCAGTCGTCCGCCGCGCACACGGTGGCGTCCTCATGATCCTGATATTGGTAAATAACCCGTTTATCGGCGACGTACGCGTCCATCGTCCCGTAGCGGTCCAGGTGGTCGGGCATTATGGTCGTCAGCACCGCGACGCGCGGTTTGAGCAGCGCTCGGCCGTCGGCTCGGTATCGACCTTTCAGGTCTCCCAGCTGCCAACTGGAAAGTTCAAGGACGACGACGTCATTCTCCGTTACCTCGTCAATGAAGGTGAGGGGGGATACCGTGATGTTTCCGCCGAGGAAGGCGCGGCGTCCGGCGCGTTCCAAGCCCCAGCGCAAGGCCGAGGCCGTGCTCGATTTGCCTTTGGAACCGGAGACCGCGAGGATAGGGGCCGGACAGGCGGCCAGGAACATTGAAAGGTCCGTCTCAACCCGTTTCGCGACCTTGAGGAAGGGCGAATCGGGGCGTACGGCCGGGTTCTTGACCACGATGTCCGCTTCGGCGAAGTCGGCGATCTCATGTTTACCCAGAACGTAGCGTAAGGGCAATCCTTCCAGTTTCGCGATGGACGGAGCAAGTATCTTTTCGTCCCGAAGGTCGGTGACGGTAACGATCGCCCCTCTATTCGCCAGGAATCGAGCTGATTCCAATCCGCCGCCATTCAACCCAAGACCCATGACTACGACGCGCTTGCCGTCGTAATTCTCAATAATCAACGCGGAACTCCTTCTGTTCATTTGCGTTAAGATAGGCGGTTAGTTCGATATTGTTCCATATCTTGAGCAACGCTTCCGGAACCCTGCCCTTGAGTTCTTGAAATTTGGGGGCGGTATCCGAAAAACTCGTCGCTTTCAACGCGTTTTGTATCTCATCCATTTCCGGAGCGAGGAAAGAGAGCGCGCGGTGTAGGTACGGCAACGCTTCACGCCGGGAATCGGCTGAAGGATCAAGGACGGACATACAGACGGTCTTGTATCGACAGGTAAAGGGATAAAACGGGTAGGTTCTTTTTCCCGTGGGCAGGAAGAGTTTAGAGAAAAATTTAGTGAGCTCCGAATCCATCCAGATACCGCGGACTAGGTAGCCCTTACCGGTTTCCCCGATCCAGTTTTGTGAAATAGTCTGTTTAACGACAAAAGCGACGACTTTTCCCATTTCGGACAATACTGACGCGAGCGGAATGAAGTCGCTTTCGATATAGAGCCGCTTCGTTCTAAAGGCGGCGGTCTCGTCGTTGGTTCCCCGCTCTATCAACTCGACTTCCATCGGCCGAAAGCTCAGGTCGATGCGCAGGAGATACAGGTAATAGCTCTCCCCGATGCGATAGAGTCGATAAAAGCAAGGCTTCAACACTTCGCCAGGATCGAAAAAGTAAGTGAGGTCCGAAAAAATATCCGGCGCGACGGGAAGAAACCCCTCGATCCAATCCCTGAGTGAATTCATATAGTCCGCCCTGGGTACGGATTGTCGAAAGTCATGGTGAATGGGGAGATGAGGGACGGAATAGGAACCGGTCAACTCTAGGAAATATTCTTCCCCTTGGTTGAAATGCTTGGTGAAGGACGCGGCGGAATCGTGCCTGCTTTTTAGTAGTCGTTCGTTCAATACTTTGTCGGTATATCCCAAACGGATTTCATTGACCAACTGTTCCATTTTGGCTAAATATACTCCGCTTATTCCGTTCTTGCAAAGGTCAGTTCGCAATCTCCTTTGCGCGCATCAATACACCGTAGTATACTCATACGCATGAGCCGAAAAATGGTATTTGCGCGATCTCTCTGGTTGCTTGCGCTCGCTTTTGCGGGGGTCTCTCTTTCTTTTTCGCAGGAAAAAAGCGGCGGTACGGTCGTGTACGCCGAAGGGAAGGAGTTTTCCATCGTCAGAGCCGGAACCATTGTCCGTTTTCCGCTGAACGATGACACGCATCTTGGGTACGCGATAATTAACGGGGACTTGCTTCAAACCGGTGCTTCAACATTCGTCGAGGTGCAGTTGAAACCCAAGGGCACCATGCTCAAGATTGCCGAAAACAGCTCGTTCGTCTTCCAGGGGATCGGGGGTGAAAAGTCGGAAACGAGCCTGAATCTGCTTTACGGCCGCGTTCGCGCCAAGGTCGCGAAAATTTCGGGTACCGAATCCTTTACAATCCGTTCAAAGGGCACGACGGCGGGAGTGCGGGGAACGGATTTCGGTTTTGATTCGATTCTCTCCCCCAGCGCCGCTTCCGGTACGGCCACAAGCGCCTCCTCCATCCGCGTATACGCATTTTCCGGGGAAGTTGCCGTCGCGCCCTACGCGCCTGAGTCTTCTTCCGCCGTTGCCCCGGTCGTATCCGTCAAGGCAGGGGAACTCGTGGTCCTTGATGTTTCGTCGGCCGTGCCTCTGGTTGAACGGCGGTCGGTAGACGATGATATCAAAACGTATTGGCTGACGAATGATTTCAAAGGGAAACCCCCGATCACTCCGCCGGAAAGCGCGAATCTGTCCGTGGCGGACCAACCGAAGCCTTCATTGCCTTCAACGCAGGCACCTACCGCAGCCGTGAAAACCGCTGATACTGAGATCCGTTTTGGCCTTCCGGATTTCAGGCCTTATAAAAGCGCCTTATTCTCGAAAAATACCGCAATAGTCGCCGCAATCGTTTTTAATTCCGTGGGGTTCGCGGTCCAGGGCGTAGGCGCGTTTTTTATCGCGTCCGGTAACGTTCAAACCGGAACATATATGGTTTTAGGCGGCGGCGCTCTTGTCGGCGTTTCCGTCGTAACGCTCGTTTCGTCGCTGTTTGTTAAAACGCCCTGACGACACTTCTGGAGGAATTATGTACAAGAAAATAACGGTATGTATCGCGCTGGCTTTGTTTGTCGCTGTTTGTTCGTTCGCCGAGGATCCGGTAGAGGGTTTTTGGAAAAGTATCGACGAGAAGACAGGTGAAACGACGGCTTTTTGGAAAATCTATGATAAAAGCGGTGTCCTCTTTGGAGAGATACTGAAAATCGTGGGAAAAAGCGATGATACTATAGCGACCGGCGCCAAAGAATCGTACAGGGATTTTCCCGTGAAGGGCGTGGTTAACACGATGCGGGTCGTCGGTACACCGTGGATTTACGGCTTGTCCAAATGGAAGACCGGCGAATGGTACGGCGGTTCCATAGTCGACGCCAAAAAAGGCGACATCTATTCATGCAAGATCACCTACCACGCTGCCGACGGCAAGAGATTCGAAAAAGAAACGCTGGAGATGCGCGGGGAGATCATTTTCGGGATCGGCAGAAGCCAATTCTGGCAACGGGCAAGCGAAGCGGAATTCCGGTAATCCGTCGTGCCGCAACACGAAATACTGAACTCAGGCCCGCTCCTTGATGAAAAGGGGCATCTTCGCGAACCCGGATGGTCCCGTTCCCCGCTCTTTGCCTATGATCGAAATGAGATAAACGCTCCACTTCGTCGGATCAAAGAGTGGGATTACTACTGCATTCTCGCGAAAAAATTCGGCGTGGCTTTCACCGTCGCGGATAACGGGTATATCGGTCTTATCAGCGCATCCGTTTTCGATTTTTCGGAGGGTACGCACGTATCCGAAACCGTGAGCGTGCCGTTTCCCCTCGGTTCTTTTTCGATGCCTCAATCCAGTCTGAAGGGCGATGTCAAAGTACGCCATAAGAAAGGCTTTGTCGATTTCGTGATCATGGACGGCGGGGTGCGGATAATCAAGGTCGATATGCCGGAGTTCGCCCATGGCCGCGGTTTGCGCGGCGCGATCGTCCTCACTGAAGAAAAGAATGCCGAATCCATTGTTGTCGCGACTCCCTGGCGAAAGAAACCGCGTATGTTCTACTATAACCGGAAATCACCGTGCCTCGCCGCCGAAGGCGTCATGCAGCTCGGCCACGAAGAGTTTGTATTTACGAAGAACGAGGCTTTCGGCGTGTTGGATTGGGGGCGGGGCGTCTGGCCCTACGGCGACCTGTGGTATTGGGGCTCGGCGTCATGGCACGTGGATGGTCGATCTTTCGGCATCAACGTCGGTTATGGTTTCGGCGACACCTCCCGCGCAAGCGAAAACGCGATTTTCCGGGACGGGCGTCTACATAAACTGGGCGCGGTGACTTTCCATATCAATCCCCGCGATTGGCTTTCTCCTTGGCGCTTTACCAGCGAAGACGGTCGGTTGGAAATGACCATGACACCGATTCTGGATCGTTCGGCATCAATGAATTTGTTGATCTACTCTTCAGTTCAGCATCAAGTGTTCGGCACGTTTTCCGGACGCGCGGTTCTGGACGATGGTGAGGTTATTGAGTTTATCGATATTCCCGGATTTGCTGAGAAAGTGAAAAATCGCTGGTAGGTTAGATTTCCGAAGGCTGGTTGCCTTCGGAAATCTAACTTGCAGTATTTCCAGTAGGAAATACTGCTTTAAATCTAAGGGGGATAATCAAAAGTTGAAACTTTTGATTATCGGACGAGGATGCGGACGCGAAGGTTAGGCGTCGTGGTCGTAGTGGCCTTCGAAGGAGTATTCGGCTAGGCCAGCGATGAGGATTTTTTCGGGGCTTTTCCATTCGACGAAGAAGCGACCGCGATCGATAAGCGTACCCGGGCCTGCGGCCGCGCCGCTTTTTGCGGAGTGCGATGCGAAATTGGCGTAAGCTACGGCGGCGCCTTTTCCGCGCCATTCAGCGACGGCTGATTCGTCCGTTCTTCCCGCGGCGATTCCCGCCGCGACTGCCGCCGCCGCCGCCCCGAAGCGATCAGCTCCATAAATTGTTGAAAATCGAATAAGGTCGCGTCCGGCCGGTCGCGCGATAACCGGGATCGCGTCGGGAATCGCGACGGCGAGCGCGTCGCGGACCCGTTTGGGCGTCGGGCTATTCTCACGGCCTATCGTCGCGGCCCAGCGTCCGTTTCCGCGGAAGATGAAAGCCGTTTCAGGCCGCCCGTCAAGAAGCAGTTCCATACGACCGTTTTCTTCCGCGCGCGGGGCGGGCAATTCAACGGCGAAGCTGCGGGAATCCAGGGCTGAAAGGATGTGTTCTCCCCCATTGGATGCCGTCAACCGTACCTTGCCGCCCGCGGCGCGACCCGAATCGGTCGCCCATCGAGCGACGCATAAGTAAGCGTCTTCTCCTTCGTATTTTTCGGTGCCGTTGGCCGCGAAAATGCGTACGCTCAAGGCTCCTTTGCGCTCAGCCGCGTCAGGACCGATGAACGCGACTCCTCTTCCTCCAACACCGCGACATCTGTCGCAAATGGCTTGGGCGAGCGGCGCAAGCGTGTCCGGCCGTTCGCGGAGTACTTCATGTCCGGGGCGCGTACGATCAACCAGGATGAAGTCGTCGCCCGCGACATGCAGCTTGAAGAAGGAAACCGTCACTTGCCGGCACCCGGCTTACGCGAATAATCGCGTAAGGCGCGTTTTTTTTGTCGATCAAGAGCGAGATCAATCAGCTTATCCAAGAGCGGCGCGTAGGCAAGGCCGGACGCTTCGCACATTTTAGGGAACATGCTGATGGTCGTGAAGCCGGGCATCGTGTTGACTTCGTTCAGGAGGATTTCACCCGTATCCTTGCGGACGAAAAAATCGACGCGCGCAAGACCGGTCAATTCAGCCACACGGTACGCTTTGACGGCGATCTCGCGCACCGTGCGCAGTCCGGTATCGTCAAGTTCGGCCGGAATAAGCAACGCCGCGCCGTCGGGATCGATATATTTGGCTTCGTAGTCGTAGAATTCGTGGGTGGGCGCGACTTCTCCCGGCGTGTAGGCTTCGGGTTTTTCGTTTCCGGTCACGGAACATTCGACTTCGCGCGCCGGGACGAAGGGTTCGATGAGGGTTTTGTCGTCCCATACGAAGGCCTCGGCCACCGCTTTTTCCAGTTCCTCACGGTTGCCGGCCTTTCCGGCGCCCACCGAGGAACCTGCGCAAGCGGGCTTCACGAACATAGGGTAGCGGAAATCCCGCTCCGCTTTTTCAATCGCGGCAAGTTTTTTTTCTTTCTGCGCCCATTCCGTTTCCCGCATGGCGATGTACGGAACGACCGGAAGCCCCGCCTGGAGCCACAGGGCCTTCGCCTTGTCCTTGTCCATGCCGATGGCGCTGCCGAGAACCCCGGCGCCCACGTAGGCCAGGCCGGTCATCTCAAAAAGCCCCTGGATTGTGCCGTCTTCGCCGAAGGTTCCGTGCAGGACGGGGAAAACCGCGTCGGCGCGAAGCGGCACAGGGCCGCCTGATCCCAGAAGTAGGAGCGCGTTCTCGGATCCGCCGCCGGGAAAGACCGCCACTTGCCGCTCCTTTTTTGTTTCAAGAGCGAGAGAAGTCGCGCCCGCGCGGCAGCGAACCGTTTCCTCGTCACCTTGAAGATACCATCGACCATCCTTCGCGATGCCGATAAGGAGCAGGTCATATTTTTCAGGGTCGAGATTCCGCGCCACCGAGGCGGCCGAGACCAATGAAACTTCGTGCTCGCCGGAACGGCCGCCGTACAGTACTGCAATCTTCTTTTTCATTTCGCGTCTCCATAACCCATTTCAGCAAGGGCTTTTTCCGCTTCGGCTATCTCGTCGAAGGGGATCGTTCCGTTCTTATAGATGATCGAGTTTTCGTGGCCTTTCCCCAAGAGAATCACTAGGTCGCCTTTGCGCGCCAGAGAGAAAGCTTTTCTGATCGCGATAGGTCGATCAGGGATAAGGAAGAGTTCCTCTCCTCGTTTCTTTTCAGGACAGCCCGCGGCGATTTCTTCAAGAAGCTCCATAGGAACCTCTCCGCGCGGGTCCTCGTCGGAAAGGATGACGATATCCGAGTAATCGGCTGCTATTCGTCCCTGGCGGGGGCGCTTATCCCGATCTCGTTCTCCGCCTGAACCGAAAAGACTGATGACGCGCCCGCCGCGTTCCGAAATGCGTTTCCGAATGGGTGGAAACACGGCTTCAAACGACGACGGCGTGTGCGCGTAATCAACGACGACCTCAAAACTTTGTCCTTTCTCTACTACGCTCATGCGGCCTCTTACAGGGCGCAGTTTCGGTATCAGCGGCTGGAGGCTCGCGACGCTTGCGTTCAGAAGACCCGAGACGACCAAAAGCGCGGCCAACACGTTCCCCGCGTTGAAGGCGCCGGGAAGCTTGTCGCCGACGGAGATCGTTTCTCCCGTGGTCCGGACGTATACGTCGTAGGTATTGCCGAAAGCTTCGCTTTTTACGTTTCTGAGGGACAGGTCAGCGTCGTCGCCTTTCGCGCTGAAGGTGAGCGTCGGCTTTTTCGTCGCCGCGGCGAAATAGGCAGCACTCGGGTCGTCCGCATTGACAACACCGAAAGACGGCTTGGGCTTTTTTACTCCGCGTATCGTTTTAACATGGTCGTGAAGATCAAGAGTTCGGAACAAATTAGCCTTGTCCTCACGGTACTGCTCCCACGTGCCGTGGAATTCCAGGTGTTCGTGCGTCACGTTCGTCATGACGCCTACGTCGAAGGCTACGTCCCCCAGGCGGTTTGTCCGAGGTGAAAGCCCGTGTGAACTCGATTCAATCACCGCGTATTCCATCCCGTAATCGCGCATCGCGGCCAGCGCGGTGTGCACCGTCGGGGCCTCCGGCGTCGTTTGGTGTTCGGGATTCCATTCTTCCGTGTCGCCGGTACGGTATTGGACGGTCGATACGAAGCCCGCCTTTTTCCCCGCCAATTCCAGGAGCTGGTAGATAAGGTACACGGTCGTGCTCTTACCCTCGGTTCCGGTGACGCCGATCACGGCTAGGTCCCGCGACGGGGAGCGCCAAAACGCGTCGGCGAAAGGAGACATCGCGAAGCGAGAATCCGTTACGCGCAGGTACACGACGCCCGGCTGTTTTTGCGCGACCGGCGCCTGATGAAGCACGGCCACGGCACCGCGCGATACGGCCGCGTCGATAAAAGAATGTCCGTCAACGTGGAGGCCGGGTAGGGCGAAATAGAGAAACCCCTGTTCGACTTTGCGCGAATCGTAGGCGAGTCCCGTAACGATCGGATCAAGGCCATTTTTCAAGGCGCCCGCGCCTTCGACTACCGCGGCCCGCCGGACGAGATCGCTTGTCAATAATTCGGAAAGACGACGTTGCATGAGGGATGATAACTCGCCGCACGTTAACGGTAAAGGGGTGACGCGTAAGGGTTTTTCCACTAATTCCGAGGCTGCCGTCGACATCCATGTCGGCGCAGATCGTAAGCGATCTGCCCCCTCGTCTCTCGCGCCCCTCCTTGGGCGCGTCGGTGGAACGCTTGCGGAGATGGTATGTTATTGAGCGTAACGAAATCAGGGGTTACCATAGTCTGACGGGGCTAGGGAGCCGGCGGCAGGTCCGCGAACGGTGAGAGACAGCGCCTGAAATGGCAGATGATCTC
>Ga0172379_10003975_pt1 | contig 22636 bp, 20 predicted proteins | sample GrowelOW334metaG_FD_119756 | JGI IMG/M metagenome (GOLD analysis project Ga0172379, IMG submission 119756) | Groundwater microbial communities from an aquifer near a municipal landfill in Southern Ontario, Canada - Groundwater well OW334 metaG | ecosystem: Environmental > Aquatic > Deep... | reverse complement strand
GTCTTCATCCACAGAAAGCGTAGGAATTTTCTCTTTCGGCATAATGAATGTCAATTTCAGTTTTTTCTTGGCGGTGGTCGGTCGCAGTTCTTTCACTTCGCTCTGGATTACTTTCACAATATCCACCTTGGTTCTGTTTAGCTTAAATCGTCCGGCCTCAATTCTCGTTACATTCAGGAAAAGGTTTACCATGCGGATCAGTCTTCTACTGCCGTCAAAAACATCCGCAATCACTTTACTCTGATCAGTTGTCATAGCACCGAAGTCCCCCTCCTGCAACATAGAAAGATAACCCATAATTCCGGCCAGTGGGGTGCGCAGTTGGTGAGAAGCAATAGACATAAATTCTGACTTCGCCTCATCCAGCTGTTTCAGGTGGGAATTGGCAACTTGTAGTTGCTTATTTGTTTTCTGTATTTCATTAACCAGTTCCAGGTTTTTAAACACGATACCGGTCTGGTTGGCCAGCGCGTTCATCATACTGAAATCCATGTCGGAAACTTTTTCCTCGTCTTTATCAATCAAAAAGATAATCGCGCCCACGATCCGATCCTCAGAATAAATCGGCACACCGACCGTCGTCTGAATCCCCATCAGTTTCTGGACCAGATTGGCAACCTGTCTCGGAACCGGCGGAGCAATAAAATCGGAAAATGCTTTACTGGTCTGGATCTGTCCGGTTTTCACCACTTTTGCTGATAAGGTATTCGACGTGGAAAGAATACTGTCGTATTCTTTGATTGGTTTCGGTAAAAGACTGATCGCCTTTTTGGCCAGCTGTGACTGGCTGTATGCTTCAATATAAATTTTATCTTTTTCTTTATCCACCAACAGTAAAATCCCCCCGACATAACCCAATTCATCGCTGATGCTGTTTACAATATCGCGCGTTACCGATTTGAAATTCAGAGTACGCGTAATCAGGTTGGTAATCCGCTGTAAGTTCTCTAGAAAGCTATTCCTACTCTGTAGTTCCAGGTTGGTTTCGCGCAGATTATTCGTTGCCTTCTTGACCTCATCCCGCAGTTTGATATTGAAATCATTGACCTCCTTGTACAGTTTCGCTTTTTCAATGGCGGTGCCTAGCTGTGGAGCAAATACTTCCAGAAGATCCAGGTCTTCATTATTAAAAATATCACCGGACATTTTTTTGCCCAGTACTAAAATAGTTTTCAGTTCCCCTTCTACAAAAACCGGCACGCAGATTGCAGCTTCCAAATCTTCCAGTCGGTACATAATCAGCTCCCGCTTTTTGCGGTCTCTTCCCTCTTTCATGTCAGCTATTTCACGCTCCAATTCTTCCACTACGATCAGATCACGGTATTTTTTCAGGTACGCAAGTAGGGGGTGGTTCTTGGTGATCCGGGTGCCAATTTCTTTCTCCCCGTCCGCCACCGCTGTGAATCCGCCACCTGTTTTGTTCGGCAGAAATATAATAGAATCTTTCAGTTTGAGCTCTTTAGACAGAGTCCCCGTTACTGCTCTGGTTAAATTTTCCAGGTCAATTTCCAGACTAATCACTTCGCTCAACATCAAAAGTAATTGCTGATAGTCAATTCTGCCCCTAAAAAAAACTTTGTCCGTGTTCTTGGCGATAAACCTTTTTAATGGTTCCAGGGTGGTTACGATGATCAACGACACGATGAAAGTAACAGCAATCGAATTAAGACCCATTTCATTATTAAAATATTTTGCTGTAAATAATGTGAGGACCGTAAATGATGCGGTTACAAAAGCAACCAGAATTAAGTAGATCAATGAGCGGTTGATGATTACCTTGATGTCCATTAAGCGATATTTAATAATGGCATATGCCATAATAATTGCATAAAATGATACAAAGAAATTGCCAACCGGGTAAATATTTAAGTTAAAATCTAAGACAAAATTTGTTGACCCACCAATGAATCCAATCAAAGATGCCACAAACATATATAACAACTGCTTAGATCTTAATCCATCTGTTTTTTTGTATTCTTTATAAATCAAACGAAGACTAAAATAAGAGACAGTTGCAAAATAAAATAAAAATATTGGATAAACAACACCTGTCTCTACAGGCCAATAGTTAAAATATGTTCTTTCAATTACCCGTACAATAAATAAAGTCGTAAAAGACAACGCAACAAATACTGTTGCTAAAGAGTAAAGTTCAATGACTACCCTTTTATATTTTTCTATCTTTTTTACCAATACAACAGAGTAATGAAAAAAAGTTGCTGGTATTAATGCAGTACCAATATATAAGAGTCTTTGCCAAAATAATGCCTGGTTACTATTGCCTGAAACAACTGACCCTAAAAGACCAATTATCCACAATGAAATAAATATACTAACCAATAACCATATTTGATTTAATCTATTTTTTCTTTGTCCAAAATAAACAACAAAACCTAAAACAAAAGTAAATATTATTGTTATTATACATGAATAGGCAACCGCATTCATTGGACAAACTTAATAACTATATTAATTTTAGCACCCCACTTGCTATTTCTTTTTTCCCATTAACTGTGATATATGACTTATCTTTTTTTATAATGTAAGCTTTGTGCTTATTCTTCATATCATTATAATCATTGGCAACAATCAGATCAGCTTTCGACTGCACCATACTTTTATATGCAATCTCAATAAGTTGATCCTTACTTTTTCCAACCTCTAGTTTAAATTTTACTAAAAATATATTTGGTCGAATTTTTTTAATTAAATCAACAATCTTAATTGTTCGTTTAAATTCAATTTTAAAATTTGCAATACCTGATTTTATTTTCCCTGAATTTGTTTTTTTTGGTATATAATCTGGTACTGCAGCTGAGTGAATAATTGCATCATATTCTTTTAATTTCAATTCACTTTTAACTAAATTCAGAAGTTCGTCGAAATACTTAAATCTAATGATTCTCAATGATTTACTACTTTTTTTTGGTATTGAAACTCTACCAGGACCCATTAACAAAGTAACATTGTAATTTCGTTCACTCGCAAATTTAGCAATTTCCCATCCAAGCTTACCACCAAAAACAGTTGTAATTATTCTCACTCTATCTATTGGCACCCACGTTGGTCCTGCTGTTATCAGGATATTCTTTTTTTTATTTTTTTCCATATTTTATTTAGTTTTTCTAATAACTTATGTTTTAAAAGATACGCATGATAAACTGTTTTGTAATTATAATATAAGAACTTTTTATTTTTTTTCATCCATTTCGAAAATCTTTTTTCGATATCAAGATGTGACTCAATAGTCCTTCCTTCAACTCTCAAGAAATCAATATAATAATTACCAATTTTAAATATATGCTTTCTTACAATGTATCTTGGTTTTTTATCTAATTGATAATCAATGTTTGCTAGAGGTTCACTAATATCTATAATGTGTTCCGGATCTATTTCGTGAACAAAATCATCTATGCCATTCCATTCAACCAATTTCATTATATTACTAATATGTTTTGTTTCATTAGATAAATCACTATCAGTAGAAGGATCACATTTTATCCATTTATCCAAGTAAACATAACAAATAATATGAACAGAATGTTTTTTTAAAGGATTCTTTATTAATGTTGGAAGTATATGACCAAATGACTCTCCTCCTCTTACATTATAAATACAATAACCAGCAGGAATATTTGCAGCTCTATAAAGCGCAACTAACAAGTTACTGCTACTTGTACACATCCCCCTTTTGTCTTTAAGCGTATCTGATGATTTTACGCCCCATGGTCCAATTCTATATTTTATCTCATCTCTTACAAACTCAAATAATTTTATTGCGAGTTCTCGTTTGTCTTTATATTGTTCTTGAAACTTTTCAACAACCTTAAGGATTTCAGGATTTTTCCAATCACAATATCTCGTTTCTTTTAGAAATTCATTCAGATCTTGATTCATTTTTTCATTAACTCATCAATACGTTTAATAATTTCTTCATTTTTTTCTAGCACACCCTCACCTTCATAACCGCAAACAAGTTTTCCTTTTTGTGGACCAACGAAGCTATACTTTGGAATTGATCCCCCTACATTTATGTTTTCTAATCTCTCTATTGAACTTTTCATTATTGGATTCTCCCACATATGACAATTCATCGCAGGAGCGATGAGTACTGGAGTCGCTTTTGGCAATGCACATATAACTGTAGTTAATAGATTGTCAGCAATACCAAATGCAATCTTATTTATTGTATTATATGTTGCGGGTGCCAATAAGAATAGATCACACCAATCAGCAAGCTTAATGTGTTCTACATCGCTTTTATTTATGGTATCAAATGTACTTGTATGTACAGAATGATTTGTTAAACTTTGAAATGTTACTGGTGTAACAAATTTAGTAGCAGCCTCTGTCATTATTACCTTAATATCTGCACCCTCTTTTTTTAACTTATTTATTAAACTACATATTCTATATGCTGCTATTCCGCCTGTTATACCAATTATAATTTTTTTATTACTTAGCATGATTTTTATTCATAAATAATCAAAAATAAAATAAAAATCCCACCAATTAGCTTATCCCCGCCCCAATATTCAAATGGAAAAGTTGGTAGGACATATTTTTTAGCTGTTTATATTTGTTTTGTTTTAGCTTAAAACACTTTTCTATTATAGGCAATATATGCCAATAAGTCAACAATCTATATATTTTTCTTAAATAAAATATACGTGGCTCCAGCAAAGAATATCATTGTAAATAGTGGGCCTACCCACCCATAATTCCAGACATTAAATACCCAAGGTAAAACTAAGTTCGTAGTAATACCAGCAATAAACGCAAGAAACAAAACCCAAATCATATTTTTAAGTTGCCATCGATGTAAGCCGTCTGATTTTTTATATTTTCTCACCGAGATTATTAATCCCATTATCCATAATAATAAGAAAACAATATTATATATCGGAAAAATTGGACCATAAATCAATTCCTTATGCTGATTAATAACATCTTTGATTATTAAACCGCCATATAATGACATAATTATAAGTATCAATGTCAGGACAACAATTACAACATGGTGTGTTTTCTTCATCAATTGAATCTGGTATGGAAAATACCAAGAGAAATAGTAAAACCCAACAACCATAATAATCGCGCCAACATACGTTATTCTCGTCAAAAATTCTGAAAAGTATATATAGTCCAGTGCATTCGACGATATCCATAATGCAGCGCCAATCGTCATGAAAAAAAATGAAATGTTTATCAAGTGTTTTGAATTTCGCAATAAAACATAAATACTAAGCATAGCCATAAAAACAGATAACACTAACAGAATAATATTTTCAATACCCATTTTATATATTCTTCTTAAATAAAATATAACTCGAAAAACCTAGCCAAATGATTGTTGCCATTGCTCCCCATACACTATAAACATCATACATCAAAATATTTAACCATGGAAAGATAAGGTCAAACAGCAATCCAAAAACAGAAGATATTACCAATCCAATCAAAAAGTACTTTAACTGCCAACGATGCAAACCTTCAGCTGATTTGAATCTTTTGTAGAAATTGACTAATGCCCAAATCAAATAGTATATGTAGAGGACATTGAATACATGAACTCCCGGTCCAAAAATAATACTTCGCCACGCATCCATTCTAAATGATTCAATAATTGGATATGAGGAAGAATAGAGAAAAAACAACGAAATTATGATCGGAAAAAGGAGGATTAACCAATGTTTTAATTTTATTTCAATTAATTTATAAGGGAATATCCAACTGAATAATAACAAAGTTGGCGCCATAAAAATCGGCCCGATCCAAGTGAGTTTCGTAAAAAAGTCAATTGATTGTTGGTCATTAAGAAAAACAACAATTCCAATTGGCCAAATCCAAAATGAAACACAGAAGGTAAAAAATGAAAACACTTTTCCAATCAAATTCTTCCTGTTCCTAATATACACATATCCTGCCAATATAATCTCCAAAAAAGATATTATGAATAGTATTATTGCTTGAAATTTGACCATTAATTTATCTTTTTAAATATTCTTCTTAAATAATACATAACTCGTAAAACCTAACCAAATTATCGATAATTCAGGTCCAATCGCAGATAAATATGGATTATCCATCCAGAACCCGAACCATGGCAAAATCATGTTTGAAATTACCCCGAAGACTGATGATACAGATACACCCAATAGTACATTTTTTAATAGCCATCTGCTTATTCCGTCAGAAGCAACAAATTTTTTATACAAATTAATAATAGACCAAACCCATAAAACTAGAAACCAGGCATTAAATATATGGACCCCGTTACCAAAAGAAACTGTACGCCATGGATCTGAATTAATTGATGTGTATATTGGAATATAACTATTTATTAGAGGAAATAATCCAACAATCAGTGATAAAAAGAAAATTAGCCAGTTTCTTTTACTAATTTTTTTGCTGGCATATGGGAATACCCAACTGAAAAATAATAGTGTCGGTGCAAACATTATTGGACCGATCCAGTTTAACTTAGTAAGCATATCTATAGCAACAACATTATCAGTGGAAATTCCAACGCCAATAGACCACACCCAGAGCGAAACGGAAAAAACTAAAAGTGAATACCACCGCCTAATTCTATCCCTAGGGTTTTGGAAAAATATGTATATACTAAGAATCAACTCAATATAACCGATAATCTGCAAAATGATACCATGTGCTTCTACCATTGATTTTATCAATTAACAATTAATCAGATCTACGTAATCATCACAAAAAAAGACGTGCTGATGCCGTCTCTTCGATTACGTATGAAAACATATAGTCCCAAAAACAATTCAATTCCCGCAACAATAAACAGAATTATTCCATGCGTTTCAAATGCCATTTACACAGAATTTAATCGTTTAATCTTAACCATATCTTACCCCATAAACCATCAAAAAATCAAGCAAGGTTAGCGAATCCCGGATTGTTCGCGCTAGTATACCGCCAATCTTCATTCAACCCGTGTTTCAAATGGTTATACGCGGTGTAACTCAAATGATTGGCAAAATCCCGTTCGTCGCGGATCACATGGTCGTGGAATGATTTTTGCCACCGGAATATGGGCATTTCAGATTGGGATTTGCTGTATTTATGGATGAATTCCCTCCGATATACATGCATTTTTTGTCTCAACCGAAAGCGACACGTCGACGTGTCGCTTTCGTTGCGATGATTTGAAATAACACAATTAATATCCCGTGATGTGTTTTCTTTCAAAGATTTGACGATTTTCGACATATCATATCCCCTCCCCGGTTTCAACAACAAATGCGCGTGGTCATATAAAAGACAATGCGCGTACAATTTGAAATGTTTTAATTCAATGCAAATCCTTAAATTCTCCATAAATACCTCGCAAAATATTTCCTCCACGAAATACGGATATCTATCCTTGGTGTTAAAGGTAACAAAATAAATCCCCTCTTCCACATATATTCTTTTTTGGGAATTACGGTGCATTGGAATTATTTAAATAAAATAAGCGCTCCGAGAGAACGCCCAATATTCATTATTCTTTTGTATTTCAAGCCTAGATTATTTACATTATTTTGTCAAAACATTTCATAACAAAGAAAGCGCGGGGTTAATTCGCGCTTCCATATTTTTTTAATCAAATTCTATTTAATCTATCAAGTGATATTTCATCGGCGGGAACCCGTTGAAATTTACCGAACAATAGGATGCCGTATATGCACCCGTAGATAATATATATACCCGGTGCCCGTCTTTAATATCCTTCGGCAATTTGTATTTATATGTTTCATAAATTGTATCCATGGAATCGCAGGTCGGACCGGCGAGAATCACCTCTTTCATTTCTTTTTCTATCGGACCGTCAACCATGATCGGATATTTGATCGATTCTCCGATTGTTTCAATCAGGCCGTTAAACTTACCGACATCCAGATAAACCCATTTGATATTTGCTAAAGTAGATTTTTTTGATACTAATACTACTTCAGAAACAATCACCCCCGCTTCCGCTGTGATACTTCTACCCGGTTCAATGTAAATCTCCGGCATATTATCACCAAAGTCATCCTGCAGGAATCTAGTTATTTCATCCGCATAAGTTTTCAAAGGCTGGGTCGGGTGAATATAGCGCGCCGGTAGTCCACCACCAAGATTAATCATCTGCAGTTTTATCCCTTCCGATTCCAAAGCTTCAAAAAGATACTTCGTTTGCGCGATTGCGTTATCCCACTGCCCGATTTCCCGCTGTTGACTGCCGACATGGAATGATACTCCGTACGGAATCAAACCTAAACGTTGAATATCCTTTGCCAGATGGTATGTTAAATCCGGATGCGCGCCAAATTTTTTGGAAAGCGGCCAGTCAGCATTGCCGCCTTCTGAAAGAATACGCATAAACACCTTACTTCCCGGCGCTTTGCGAGCCAATTTTTGGACATCCGATGCGGAATCAGTTGCAAACAATCGAATACCTTTTTTATAAGCATATTCGATGTCTTTTTCCTTTTTAATTGTATTACCAAAACTGATTCGGTCCGGCGGAATACCCAAACCTAAAACCTGATCAATCTCATATATGGAAGCCAAATCAAAATTGGCACCTTTTTCGTACAACATCATTATCACCTCATTGATCGGGCAAGCTTTAATTGCGAAAAAAACCTTCGCATAAGGAAGGTGGGCGCTTAATTCATCATATTTATTGGCAATATTTGAAATACTGATTGCCAGAAAAGGCGTTTCTTTATCTTTGCCGAATTTTTTGATCTTTTCGAATTCTTCTTCTGTTAGATAATGACTGTTATTCCCGTTTCCGTTCCCGTTGGTCATTTTCTTATTTTTTTTGGTTATTGATAAAATAAATTTAATAATATTATACAGCACATTATTATATTTGTCGCTATGGGAGTTATCAACTTCCCTTTGTTACACCAAACGAGTGCTTAAATAAATAATTAATTAAGCCGTGCAGATTACACTAAATATTTATTTTTGTCAATAGTCAGTGGCTAAAGGAATATTTACTGACTAGATATTTGGCTAATCTGAGAACAATTTTTGTGAAACTGGGGAATAGATGTGCAGAACTATATTGACCGCGGGAGTACAATCTGATAGCATGGTGATTGACGGTATAGACAAGATCTATACTGTTTGTTCACAAAAGCCTTCCCCCACGTTGGGGAAGGTTTTGCGTTTGGAGTAAATTACGATTAATTTCCTTCCGCATAGGTTTTTTTGATTTCATCAATATATTGATTTACCGTTTTACCGCCGTACTCTCCCGAATTGCTTCGCCAGTCATTGTAGAATCCCCACTCCCGCCAAGACCAGACCGCCAGATGATTGCCAGAACAGCTGAAATCTGCCGTGTATTCACCTTCGATAACTAAAAGTTCTTCTAAACTGTCATTATTTATATCAGCAAAAGTAAAACTGCAATTTGGTTGTGCCAGATTCGAAGACTGCCAGACAGGCTGAATTTCCTGTTCCTTAAAACCAAAAACAAAAAAGTGGTTTTTTACACTGTTATCATCTTCTGTAACCCAAAAAGGTTTGGATGGCCCGAAGGAACCCGATTTCCAAACTGATAGTGCTATATCAATTTTACCGTCACGTGTTGCGTCGGCTAGTTCAAAACTGTCCACCCACCATTCTGCCGGTGTCTGCCATAGCACCTCAGCATTTTGAGACACAGTCAATCGACCATCAGCAAGAACATAAGATTCGTGAATATTATCCCCCGAAACATCTTTTTCTGTGCTCTGATTATTACTAATCGCATGTGTTAAGAATACAGAATACGGTGTTATTACGTCTTTGTGACCCGTGTCTCCCAAAAACCAAGAGACAGAAACTAGTACTGAGACAATTACAACTGCACCGCTCAATACAACAACTCGTTTTTTCGCCATGATTATTGGGATTGATTTAGAAACATATTTTGCCAATCAGGACGCTCCGGCGCAGTTCCGGAAGTTAACTGTTCACGCCACTTTTCGTCGGTTAAACGGTCATTAATCGGCCATGGGAATTCGTAATATGAGAACACTCCCCCTTTGGCAACTTTTACCACTCCATCCACTTCTACCAATACGTATATATTATCAATCTTACCCACACCCACCTCAAGCACTGTCCCGTTCGGATCAGTCGCCACGTCGGCTATTACTGCCGCCGGATTATCCTGTAGAAACTGGGTTGAGTTCTGACCCGCTGCTTCCATATCAGTTTTATTCACTTCCAACCAAAGATGCTCAAGCTGGCCTCCATAAGTCTTAATCAGCTCATATTCATCATCAGTCAATTTTTGATTGTTCAGTTCCTTTTCTGAAATGGTCTTCAGCGAACTTGCCAACGTTTCCATAATGTTCAGATTTTCTGACATACTGTCACTGATTAATCCACGCAACTCAAGTCCTTCTCTTGTCATTTTGGTCAGCGAAGCCAGTCTGCCAAAAACCTCCGGCCGAGGTTCCACATAACCGCGATCATCATATTGCGGAATCGGACCACCACCCAGCTCCGAATATGCCTGCTTGGCATATAGAATAGTGTCATGCTTCAATTCCGCCCAACTGCCCAGAAACGACTGAAGATCTTTCCTGATCCACGCCTGGTTTTGCATGAAATCTGGATATCCCGCGCCAGCCGGCTCCGCCAATGGTCGTAGGGCATAAAGCCAGGCCCAATAAACATTTTGAGTCCAAATGCTTTGGTCTAAGCCGGCAACATAATTTTTCATTAAACTCATATTTTCCGGATAACGGTAATAATCCGTTTCGCCCGCCGTATCTAATATGCTATATGCCTCATCTGAACCGAATGCCGCCGGAACATCCAGACCGTTTGGCAACATTCTGGAATCAGGAGTTGAACCACCACATTCCATTGTTCCCCTCTTATTGCCAACATCCCGACAAAGCAGTCTCTGAATAATAGAAGCATCAATCGTAAACCTCTGTCCCATAAACCGAAATCCGATTATCTGAGCATCTCTGTCCGGTTCTAGACTTGATTCCATTACCGGGATTGAATTGATCTGTGGCGGTTCCAGCTTTTGCAGTTCAGTGAAAAGTTTGTCAAAAGCGGAATTATTACTGGCCAGCTGTAAAACCGATACTTGATTGCCATATGCACTTGCGATTAACGGAGATAAATCCTGATATGTTACGTCATCACTTTTACCGACAAAAAAATTGGTCGGCTCATAGATCGACTGCCACAATGATGCAATTTCATTATCAGATAGTGCCTGTGTTACTAAAACTGCTGATGCAGCTTCATCCGCATTACTAAAACGGTAGGTCATTCGACCCAACCACATCATTGATTTAAAATATGCTTTCAGCTCATCCGAACGATCATAATGTCCTCTGGGGATATACTGAGAATAATCTTCCAATAATCCACTTGCCATTTTAACGCTGGCAGGGTTTTTTAATCCTAAACCTTCTTCTCTTCCTAAGTTCACTAAAATGGCATCCGTAACCTCTTCCTTTGCTTCGATTAATTTAAGCTCCTGATTAACTTCTGAATTCACAATTGACGGAACTTCTACACCGGAATCTAGCAACTTGCTGGAAACGGCAAATAGACCGACATTTCTTTTTGCTGCATTTGCCCAATTAGTATTCTTTAGAGTCTCATACTGCTCCAGAGATGCACTTAACATTGACGCGTTCAGTTCCTTCAGATTTTTGATTAAGAAATTTTCCTCCGTCTGTCTTAACAGATGGTCAAATAATAAATGGTAATTATGCAATAGAGAATCAGTCGTCACGAAACTTGGCGTATAGTTGTACCTATTCTGTTCGTACAATGAAAAGAATTCGTCACTCCATCCTTGATTCACTAAAAAACCATTAGTCCGTAATTGCGAAGCCTGTTCTGAGTCCTCAATAATAAATGATATTTGGTCTTTATTATTAACATTTGAAAAATCATCCGCTAGGTCTATCGCCGGTACCTGCGGATCCACATCAACCACCACCGGTTCATATTCGGCAAATGACGATGCCAGAGCATCTGGGATCTTTAAAGAATCAACGAATGTCGGATTCTGGTTCGTATTTGAAATATTCGTATTGGCTGTTGAATTTGTGTTTGAATTACTGTTATTAATCAGTTTAACAGTATAATACGCGCCAAAGCCAACAACCAATATCAATGCAAAAAGCAATATAATATTGTATGTTTTCTTCATATATTTTTATTAATAATTATTCACTACTATAATAATAGCAGATTTTGAGAAATGAAGTATGTTTACCGAAACCATCCAATTAGCTGAGCATTGTCATTTCTTATTGCCTCAGATATTATAGAACTTTTTCCATCCTCTGCGTTATATATTTTTACATAATTATTACTGACTCCATTGGAACTTTGTGAGGAATGATAATCAAAAAAAGCAAGTAGATTTTGATTCCAATAAATATTACCAGCAATTACCGAATTTTCAGTAATCCTTATTTCTTCTGCCTTTATTTTATCATACACCCAAAGTTCACTTAATTGCCCGTCTGATGAATAATTATAAGGTATGTAATTACCATTAGGACTAGCCTGCTGTAATATTGTCACTTGTGAATTTGAAAGTGGAAATTTCTTAACAGAATTATCGACCGAGGATATATTAATGATTTCTTTAGAAAATTTATCAGTATAAGGATCATATCCTTGAGTTGAAATTCCATAGATGTTAAATAAATCATCCATTGAAATTTGGATTAGACTCTCATCATCTGCGGCGGTATTGCGTTCAATGGCTAAACTATTTCGATTAATACTGAGTAATCCAGTCGGATACCAATCGGTTTGCAATTGTGGTACAGCATAAATAGTATTTTCATCCACTGACCACATTATTGGATTCATTATTAGAGGCATTTGTTCATTAATACCGTTTGGTTTAGAACTTTCTTCTCCTGTCTGCAGATCTCTTACTGTAAAATAATATTCCGTGGTTCCATTATTTGAATATTCTTTATTATACGCCAGGAATTTACCTGACGGACTTGTGAGAAATGAATCAAATTCCGGTATATATAGTCCTTCATCTACATTGCCATTCACATCAATAATAATATTTTTGTCTTCACTGCTCGCACGGTAAATAAGAATATGATCATCGTTATACTTAAAAAAAAGTGGAGAAGCATTTCCTTCTTCTTGATATGGAATTGTGTAAATATCTTTTTTTTCTTCTGTATCAGAATTATAGCGGACAATATTTACCGAATTACTAGTTTCATCCGTTAATGCATATATAAGATAAGAGTTTTTAACATTCGAATTATTATTCTCATCCGCTATATATTGAGAATTTGGTTTTGGATTACTAATTATATAATATATCCCCAAACCAAAAACGACAAAGATAATAATAAATAAAATTGTCCCGGCTGTTTTCTTCATATTATTCAAAATCAATTATTAAACCTAGGATAAACATTGTACATATCCGGCATTACTTGTAATTTGCAATTGCTGTTGAAATACACAAAAATCTCCTCACTCATTCCGTCAAAAAAATATACACCGTACTTTTTATCAATATCCTTGAGTAATGTCTGCCCTGTCTCGTTATCATCTGCATTAATCGTATCTGGATGGGTTGCTGGAAAGTATCCATTATCATGATAATACTCTTGCAATAGTCTTGCTGTATCCTCAACAAAATCATCCTCTTCCCAACAAAAGTCTTTTGAAGAAGCATTATACTCAATATGTGCCCCTTCTCCGAAAGCACAATCTTCTTCAGTTGAATATCTAATACGCTGTAACCATACGTCAAATATTGAATGTGTCGTAGCTATAACATTTCCATCATCCTGAATTTCTATCTTTTGGTAAAGAGTGATTAGTTTAAATAGTTTCGGAATTAGTAATCGTGATTGAGATATACAGTTCTGCGATATCTGATTATCAGTAGCATTAATTCCTTTAATCATTGGTATTGCTATGCCAATAGCAAGAATAGACAGAAATGTTATCAATAGAATTATTCCTCTCCTTTTATTCATTATAATATATTTATTCATCGCCTCATTTCCGGAATCCTTTGGTCTTCAAAGAATTCCGGTGAGAGAAGATGAGCAATACCTACTCTATTTCAATACTGTTCAAGATGTGATTATATGTAGCTTCAATCTCGTCTAAATATGACTGGGGCAATTCTTCAATCATTTCACCTGCTAAACTAGGAGCACCCTGCTCGATATAGAAGTTATATATATCTTCACCTACTTGAAAAAACGTACCAATATACACATTCATTTCCGTCAAATTGGAAAACTGATATGCAGTTGTTCCATTCAATCCGATTTCTTTCTTGCTATCTTGATATCCAGATGTACTAATCATGTAATCCACATATTCTGTCAAGGTTGTACGCGGTTCCAGATTCACATTCCTACGATCTAATATATATCCTTCTTCATAATTATCAATAAATGTACTTTCTTTGCGAATTGACAAAGAGCCATATACATTATATCCATCCGGCCACACTGTGGCATTTGCAGGATAATCAAACAATAAGCCAGGAATCTGGGTGTAAGTAGACCAGTCGGATGTATCGTCTTCTATATCGCTATCGCTTTTTAAATTGTCTACCCAGCGAAATGAATTAGCTATTTCGATTATTTCTGCCTCTGACACATCTGCGGATCCTATAGAGACCACTGCTTGATCTGTTGAAAAGTAGACATACGACGCCATGCCACCTGTCATTGTTTCATGAGTCAATTGGTATGGAACATCCTTGTTAACAACCTCATTAAGTTCTCGTGCGAAATACTTTGCGATGCCATTTGCGTACCACTCTTCAAATTTACCTGCTTGCAAGGAATTATAACCAGTCGAGAATATTTCAATGAAAAGATAATCATCTTGACCATCAGATGAATTGGAGTTTAATCTTCGACATAAGGCAGTATTAGCACCCCAAAGCACATCAGGAGTAAGAGAGCAGTAAAATTCACGCGGAATATCAATTGTAAAATCGTATTTAGTGCTTCCATATTGAATCATATTCTGATCATGGATTCCATAAGTGTCAAAAATTTGTCTATTTTCTTCGTTTTCATTGGTAGTCTCAGTGGCACTATTATTCGCATTGTCCAAAACCTGCTCATTGGGAGGTTCTTTTGTATCAAGCAACTGTAGGATAATGAAAACACCAACAAGCAAACAAGCGATGATGATAATAATTATAGTTATTTTATTACGCATATTCAAATAATTATTGTTATTTAGATGTATTAAGTATAGCACTTTTTAAAAAAATGTTGGCAGTGGAATACTTCCTTATATCCCACTGCCATACACCTTACTGAGAATAACCGTACACACGGAACGGCATGATTTCATGAGCATCTCCGTAAAGCGGTACGCTCTGATGATTTGCATCCTTGAGCGGATCCTTCACCCAGAATCGCTGACCGTCGAAGGCGAAGATGACCATGAAGTGACTTCCACCATAAGTAATCCTCACAATCACAGGTCGGCCACGCTGCAACTCGCCGTAGATTTGGCTTGCCGAAATGGTGTACCACGGACGAGACATGGAGCCGTACTCCAACGCTTGGGGCAGTCGAATCAGATCACCGTTTCCCGAAGTAGCAAAGGCATAGTGTTGACGTCCTTCTACCACCCAGTTGTTCAGATTTGGAGGATTGGTCTCCGATCCGTAGCTCCACTTGGCGTAGAGCATTGAGATGCAGCACAGATGGCATCCGAACCCCCCAATCGTGGATCCGCCATCATAGTTGAAGCCGAGACCATTAGAACTCCAGTGGTAGTCCAACTGGCTGTAGAACGGCACATTGACGTAGAGCTGCCAGGCCTTGTCGCCGTCGTGCTGCGGAAGAGTCCCGCCGCTCTCCAGAAACAGCTTGTGCTGCTCCCTGCCGATCGCGTTGATCTCTTCGGCAGTCAGGATTTCATCATCCACCGGCTGGTCGACGATAGCCTCGTCAACAGGCTCGGTGACGCCTTCGCGATCACACCCCGGTGCGACGAACAGGATCGCCGCAATCAGGAGGAGGAGCGCGCCGAAAGGGAAAGCTCGCTTGAACATGGCCTTACTCCTTGGAGAAGCGGGTAATTTCAGGCCCGGAATGGAACCTGAACAGGTTGCGCGGGAAAGTCGCGGACAGTATATCGAAATTCCTCCCTTCAGATTTTGGATTCCCTTGGCAAAGGTGTTTTCCCCAGTTATGAAAGAGCGATTCCGGAAGGCATAAGTGCCAGCCGAGAGAGCGCCCAGTGAATTATCTTTTCTGTCTTAGGGTCCTTCATCTTTGTGAAGAACCCCAATGAGAGGAGATAAAACTACTCTATTTCAATCACTGGCACTTCTTCGGCGCTAACTTCTTCTTTAGCCGCCTTTTTCTGCTCTTCTTCGCCCACTTTTTCCTTGACCGCTCCCGCTTTGCCGAGCATGATCAGATTCTGCGCAACTATCTCGGATTTGGAATGTTTTTGACCTTTTTCGTCATCCCATTTTCTGTTCTGAAGCCTTCCTTCGATATATACTTTGTCGCCTTTTTTCAGATAGGTTGTGACAATTTCAGCGAGCCTGCCCCAAGCGATGATATTGTGAAAGTCCACTTTTTCTTTGCGCTCTTTGGTCTTGATATCCTTCCACGAATAGTTGGTTGCCAGTCCGAAATAGGTTACAGTCTGGCCGGATGATATCTTTTTGCTGATCGGGTCTTTGGTCAAATTGCCAATTAACGATACTTTATTTAGATTCATTGGTTTTGGGTTAATAATAATTATTATTTTTGCCCAATGCGACCTTTAATTTATTTATACACACCTTAATGCGCCGTCGCTTCATAATCTTCATTTCAAGAATTATGTTCCGATTAGCGTAAATCATTCCTAAAACAATAAAACGAGCCGTCGCAATTTGCGGACGCCCCGAATAATCTTTTTTATCTTACTTACATTTTATCACAAGCAGATAATGATGCAAGATGGCAAGCAGATCAATTCTCATCCTTAATAACCTTTTCCAACTTCTTGATATACCGATCCAGACTCATATCCACCAGACCTTGTTCCTGATTAATTCCAATTACACCTTCATTTTCAATTGTAAGCTTTGCATAAGCACCGTCTGTTACATAGTAATTTGATCCGTCTTTAGATGAAAAAACTATAACTTTTTCTCCAACAATAAATTTTGCTCCATTTAAATCATAAGTAAACTGATTATCAACTAAACCACCATATACAGATACATCTAACAATTCACCAATAACAGCATCGGTATCATTTTTGTAAAAGACCGTCGGCAACAATGTTACATCGTGATATATTAATCCCATTTCAGCTTTATATGCATTACTAATATTCATTACTTCTCCTTGAAAAATCAAATCTGACTCATTTGCAACATTTCTTGTAGTAGGCAAATATGCACGTAGTCCCAATTGTTGCCCGTATATTATATTATTACCTTCAGGAAATTCCGGTTTATTTTCTTCCAAATACTTATCTATCTCCAAACGGTTAGTAGTGTAAGAATAGATCATATACCCACCAGTCACAAACCCACCCGCCAGTAAGATTATGGGAATTGCTATAAATATCCGTCTCAGAATATATCTATTATTTGTTCTGTCGATCTGCCGTTCCCTTTGTTTAAACATGCTTATACTTATCATGACAATCATTAAAGCATGACCAAGGAAGCCGATAATATTTGTTAACAATGATTCACCGGAATTCGATCTAATCATAAACATTTCCAAATTCGCAACAAAATAGAAGAATAATGCTGAATAATTAAGCAGCAACATGATAATGAGGAACGATGCATTTACAACTTTTTTGAATCTAAAGCTTAAAAATGAGAATACCAGTAAAACCGAGGACGACAAAAACATAGTGCTTGCCCAAATACTAGTTATTGTCACATCAAATAATTCTAATTCATTCAGACTACCATCTGGCCAATAGATTATCCCCGCTGAAATTCCTAATACCGCAGTAATTCGGATGATAATTTTCCCTGTTCTATTTTTTGTATCTTGCATAGTCTCAAATTAGTAATAAGACATATTAATCATACTCCATTAATTATTTTAATACTACATTAAACGAATATATTAAATTCCAAACTAGAAATTCAAAATCCCAAATAATTAACAAATCACAATAATCAATATCCAACAATTTACATTTTTCCAATATTGACCTGAAAATTTTGGTAAACTAAACATTCTAAATCGTATCGTTTAGTATTTGTATTTTGAATCATTGTAATTTATTTAGAATTTAGATATTAGAAATTTGTAAATTAAACAAAAAACCCTCCATCATCTGGAGAGTCGTATAGAATTAATGTTTTACTACTGCCAAGCCTTCCCCTGCCTGACCAAAAGCTCTTCCGCTCTTAGCGGTTCCGCCATCAGTTCTTTAACTACTTTTTCCGTGCGGACAGACTGTGAACCTTTGACTAAAACCAAATCCCCCTCTTTCAATCTTTCTTGCACAAACCTGCCGGCACTTTCGGAATCATCAAACTCAAATACCCGATCCTCCAGCATGTTATTTTTCTTGGCTGATTCTGCAATTATTTTTGCCTTTTCTCCGATCGTAACCAGAATATCCGCAACCTGCGCCACGTATTCGCCTACTTTTTCGTGTCCTTCTTCGGTATATTTCCCAAGCTCCGCCATATCCCCAAGCACCGCGTATTTATGCTTGCCGGTTTCAATCTGAATTGTTTCCAATGTTTTCAGAGCCGCAATTGCCGCAACCGGTGATGAATTATATGAATCATCAATGATCGCCGTGTTTTTAATTCCGGGTATCAAACGCATCCGGCCCGCCGGTGGAATATAGCTTCTCAGCGCTTCCGCGATGTCCGCCAAATTAATACCGTAAGTTATTCCGACGGCCGCACCGCACAAAGCGGCGTAAATCTGATGACTACCCAGTACCTGTGGCAAGACCACCGGCAACATGCTGTCTTTGTAATGCAGTTTGAATCTGACTCCGGTAATTAGTTCACTTTCTCCCATTTCCACATGATCCGCTATCGAAACATCGCTGGCTCTGACATCCGACTGTTCGGAAAAACCGAATGTTACCAGTTTGGCATTTGTTTTTTCTTTCAATGGAAATACCTGCACATCATCCCGATTCAAAATTGCCACACCCTCGCGGGAAAGGTGCTTGATAATATTTGCTTTCTCATTAACCAACTGGTCAACATTATTAAAAAACTCCAGGTGCACCGGACCCATATCGCCGATTGCGGTAATGATACCAATCTTGCACGGCGCCAGTTCCACCAAATATTTAATATCGCCCGGATGGTCCGCTCCCATTTCCAAAACCAGCTTTTCCGGATAACTTTTATCTTTAAAAATGATTAGTCTAAAAGCTTTAAAAAATATTGCTATCCAGCTGAAAATATTTTTATTCCCTGATTCGGAACCAATAATGGTGAGCGGAACGCCGATTTCGTTATTATAATTTTTGATATTTTTACGCACCCTGAATTTTTTCGCCAGCACGGTAAAAATAACTTCCTTAGCAGAAGTTTTGCCAACACTGCCCGTAATCCCGATCACTTCCGGCTGATATTTCTTCAAAATCAGTTTGGCGATGAATCTTAATTTTCTTTCCAATATTTTCCTCATTTGTATTACATATTACGAATTACTAGTTACCAATTACAATTACAAATTACGAATTACTAATTACCTCTAACACAATCACTCTACCTCATCAGGCGGTATTTGATAATAGTCCACTAAAAATTTACCAATTTCACCAAAAAGCGGGACAGTAGTTGATTCTGCCCAAGCGACACCTTTCGGATCATTAATTTTGGTCAGCACCACGAATTTCGGATTATCTACCGGCATAAAGCCGACAAAAGTATCATTGTGACGATTTGCGTCATAACCAACTCCGTTAGTTTTTACGATCTGGGCGGTCCCTGTTTTTCCGCCAACAAAATATCCGGGGATCTTCGCTCTGGCAGCGTGACCCTTATTCACTACGCTGACCAGCATGGCTCTTAATACCCGAGAAGTCTCGGCGGAAATAACTTGACGGACCACTTCCGGTTCGGTTTTAACTTCAAACCCGTTTTCCTTAATCACCTTTTCTACGATGTATGGTTTCATCAATTTACCCCCATTAACGGCAGCGGCATAAGCACTGATCAGCTGGATTGGAGTAACCGTAATACCTTGTCCATAAGAAGCAGTTGCCGCATAAATGTCTTTCAAAGTCGCCAGCGAAGTAATATTACCCAAATTTTCACCTTCCAATTCAATGCCGGTTTTTTCGCCGAAACCGAACTTCTGCACATAGTTATAAAAATTCTCGTTGCCAATCTGTTGAACAGAAAAAATTGCGCCTGTGTTTAAAGACAACTCCAAAACATTAGTCATGGTCTGAATCCCATTTGCTTTCAGATCGGAATTCCGGATGGTATAGCTATCTATTTTCACTTCACCAGTGTCTTCGTAAGTGGTACTAGGTGTTACCGCGCCCATATCCAGCGCTGCCGCCATTGCCAGTGGCTTAAAAACTGAACCAGGCTCGTATTGATCACTGACCGCTGAGTTGATAAATGTTTCAATATCTTCAACTTCGGAATAATTATTGGCATCAAATACTGGAGCATTACACATGGCCAAGATTGCGCCGGTTGAAGGATCCATTACAATTGCACTGCCCTCGCTGGCACCATGCTTTTGCACCGCTTCCGCCAGTTTATCGCAGACGAAAAACTGAACAGCATGATCAATGGTTAAAACTATATCATCCCCGTCCTTCGCCTCTTCGAGCGTAGTATTACCGACCGTAATCCAGCGACCAGAAGCATCTTGCTCACTTTTTAGTAATCCCTGTTCTCCGGCAAGTTCCTCTTCAAAATAACCTTCAATGCCATATTGTCCTACCCGCTGGTCATCACTATACCCCATAAAACCAGTGATGTGGCTAAAAATATCTTTTTCTGGATATAACCGGGTACGCTCACTAGTCGCCTCAATCCCCAGCAGATTTAGTTTCTGGATTTCATCCCATTTTTCGTCGGGCACATTATGCTGAAGCGGTTCGTAGATGTCGTCTTTTTTTGACAGCCTACTCAACAGTTCCTCTTTATCCAAAGCTATATAGCTGGAAAGTTTATCCGCAATTTCCTCCGGGTTCTCTATCTGCTTCGGAACAGCAAAAACTAAATTCATGTCTATATTTGTCGCGACAGAATGCGGTTCGTCCGAATAGTGATCGAAAGACAGTATTTCACCGCGATCCGGGAGTAGCAATTTAGAAATCGCATGTTGACCTTCCGCCAATGCTTCATAAAAACCGTGCTGTAATACCTGCAGGGAAAAAAGTCTGGCGACAACCACACCCATGCAGAGAATAAAAAAGGCGGTCATAAAATGAATACGACTGAACTTTTTCCTTTTGCCATTACCGTTGGCAGAGGCTTTGCCGTATTTTTGCCGATTAGTTGTCTTTGCGTATCTTCTTGCGTTCATTTTTCCGATTATTTTTCAATAAAGAAAGTCCCTCTTTTTAAGCGGGACCCGATATTTCTGCAGCTGCAAAAACCCTCATGATTACCGTTTATTCTCCTAAAGCTACTTCGGACGGTGATAGGGTGACATAATCCATTCTGCTGACGCCGACCAGTTCCATGTCTTTGGATGCTTCTTTGATTGTTCGGAGCGATTGGAGTTCGGAAACCTGCATTTCCAGCTTCTTGTTTTCCCGCTGTAAATCCTCCGCTCGTTGAGAAAGGTCTTTTATTTTGAACCCGCCGGTTGAAACAGTATTGACCTGCACCAGATATACAAACCCAACCAGCACGGTCAGCGCTACTACTACCATGCGGATACTAATACTGCCCAAGCGAACTTTTTTCAGTTTCTTTTCGTTCTGAACTCGCTCTCTTCTGCATCTGGTTGTGAATCGGGTAAATTTTGTCATTATGTTTGTCTTATATTTTTTCCGCGACGCGGAGCTTTGCGCTCCGCGCGCGGTAGTTTTGTTTTATTTCTTCCAATGAAGGTGTAATTACCTTCCTGGTGATTAATGTTAATTGCGCCTTATGGCCGCAACGACAGACTGGGAATTCGGGTGGACACAGACATCCTCTGGCCTCCTGACGGAAAAACTGCTTGACAATCCGGTCTTCTAAAGAATGAAAAGAGATAATAGCCAGCCTACCCCCGGGTGATAAAATGTTCAGCGCCTGCGGCAACACCAGTCTTAAGCTATCCAACTCCTCATTAACTGCAATTCTCAGCGCCTGGAATGTTTTGGTAGCTGGATGAATCTTCTTCGGTTTTGGTTTGTTGTTATATACTCTTTCAATTATCTCAACGAGCTCACTAGTTGTTGAAATTATTTTTGTTTTTCTGGTCTTTACTATCTCCTGCGCAATCGCCCAACTGTGCCTTTCCTCTCCGTAGCTCTGCAGGATATTGATTAACTCTTTTTCGGTCCATTTATTGACGATCTCGGCTGCGGTCAGTTGCTGATCCGGACCGCCGAAGCGCATGTCTAGTGGCCCATTAATTTGAAAAGAAAATCCTCCGCTTTGAGATTCGAGTTGAAATGAAGAGATCCCAAGATCAAGTAATATGCCGCTAATTTTATGTAAACC
>Ga0172379_10003974_pt1 | contig 22639 bp, 20 predicted proteins | sample GrowelOW334metaG_FD_119756 | JGI IMG/M metagenome (GOLD analysis project Ga0172379, IMG submission 119756) | Groundwater microbial communities from an aquifer near a municipal landfill in Southern Ontario, Canada - Groundwater well OW334 metaG | ecosystem: Environmental > Aquatic > Deep... | reverse complement strand
CCTGGAAGAACACCGTCCGATCCGGGCGTACGGCGATCGCAAGCGATCGGGAACGCTTAAGTTCCCGGACGGCGTTGGATTCCATCGCGGCGACGGATTCTTTCAGAACTCCCGAAAACCGATAAATGTCATGCTGGTTGGAAGCGAAGGTGTACATTTCCTTCAGCTCCTTCACCAATAATTCATTCATCAACTTGACCAGTTCACCCCGGTTGAGCGTAAGATTGATGTAATTGGATGAAAAATTGGAAACGAGGATAAAAATCACGAAGACCGTGAGAATTTTCAGTGTCAGAGGGACGACGCGGACGCCGCCGACTTTCTTACCCAGCAACGCTTCGAAAATCATTTTTATCCCCTCTCAGCTAACATAATGATAGTAGCACCTTATCGGGAAATACAATCAGGGAAAATAAATTTCGTCGCTTGCGCGATGCCTGATTTAAACACACAAGACATTGACAATAACCGAGAAAAACCGCATTGTTCGCTACGGAATGCGTGAAAATGCGTTATTTCTTGAGTATATAGGAAGGGAGGTTGAAAGACCTTAAGTGAAAGGGAGCGACGTCACCATCGAACGCGTATCAAAAGCGTTCGGCGAATTCAAGGCGCTTAAAGACGTCGGTTTGGAGATCAAGAAGGGAGAATTCTTCTCTCTGCTCGGACCGTCCGGCTGCGGCAAAACGACCTTGCTTCGCATAATCGCGGGTTTCGAGACGCCGGATGACGGCGTCGTAATGATCGACGGAACCGACGTGCTCCCCCTGCCGCCCGATAAGCGACACTCGAACACGGTTTTTCAAAACTACGCGCTGTTTCCCCACCTCTCGGTGTATGAAAACGTAGCGTTTCCGCTCCGAATAAAAAAACTGCCTAACGCGGAAATCAAAAAACGCGTTACCGAATACCTGAAACTGGTTGAACTGGAAGGGCACGCGGGCAAAAAGCCCAGCCAATTATCCGGCGGCCAGAAGCAGCGGGTCGCGATCGCCCGGGCGCTCATCAACGAGCCCAGCGTCCTTTTGCTGGACGAGCCTCTTTCGGCCCTCGACGCCAAGCTGCGCCAGCACATGCTTATAGAGCTTGACCGCATCCACGACAAAATCGGCATCACCTTCATCTACGTCACGCACGACCAGCAGGAAGCGCTCTCCGTTTCCGACCGGATCGCCGTCATGTGCCAGGGGGATGTGCTTCAAGTCGGGACCCCGCACGAAATTTACGAAAGCCCCGCCACCGACTTCGTCGCGCGTTTCATCGGCGAAACGAATCTTTTCGACGCGACGGTGCTTAACGCGGAAAAGATCAAGGAAGGCCCGTCCGGTGAAACCGTTCTGATGGTCGAACTCGATATCGCCGAACTCGGCCGCGTGAAAGTCACCACGGTGGACGACATGAAGAGCGGCCAGAAAGTGTGCTTCACCATCCGCCCTGAGAAAATCGCGATATCGACCGAAAAGCCGTCCACGAAACGCAGCGACATCAACTTTTTGGAAGGCGCCGTCGACGAACCGATCTATTCCGGTTTCCAAACGAAGTTCTATGTGCGAATTTCCGACGACGCCGTATTTAAGGTTATCAAACAGCACGCTAACTATTCCGATGAAGGGCCGGATATCGTGTGGAAAGACAAGGTGTACATCTCGTGGAGCGCCGACGATGGATACATCGTCGAAACGAGGAAATCGTGAAAGACGGCGCGCGCCGGAATTACGGGGTGCTCTACGCCGGGCCTACGGCGCTCTGGTTCACGCTTTTCTTCGCCGCCCCGCTGGGGATCATCGTTCTGTACAGTTTTCTCAAAAAAGGACTATACGGCGGAGTTGAGTACGTTTTTTCTTTGGAAGCATACCAGGCGTTAATAAATCCGACCTTTGCGGCGATTACGATCCGGACGGTGATCACGTCGTTCTTCGCCACGCTCATCACTATTTGCATCGCTCTTCCCTGCGGTTATTTCATGGCCAAGAGCAAGAACCAAACAACCCTGCTTCTTCTGGTGATTATTCCGTTCTGGACGAATTTCCTCATCCGCGTATACGCGTGGATCGCGATCCTTGGAAACAATGGCTTTCTGAACGAATTCCTGCGTAAAATCGGTTTCGTAAAAGACTACATGCAGTTCCTTTACAACCAGGAAGCGGTTATCCTCGTCCTGGTTTATATGTATCTCCCCTACGCGATCCTGCCGCTGTTTTCTACTATTGATAAATTCGACTTCTCCCTGTTGGAAGCCGCGCGCGACCTCGGCGCGACGAAACTAGGCGCGATCACGAAGGTAATGCTTCCGAACATCAAGGCCGGTATCTACGCCGCTGTGTTGTTCACGTTCATCCCCATATTCGGCGCCTATGCGGTACCGCTGCTGGTCGGCGGAAAAGATTCCTACATGCTCGGAAACGTCATCGCCGACCAGTTGACGAAAACGCGCAACTGGCCGCTTGCCTCCGCCATCTCGATGGTGATCACCGCGGTAACGACGCTGGGCGTCCTGATCATGATGTTTCTCAACAAACGCGACGCCAATCGAGCCGCCGAGGAACGCAGAGCCTTCGCCGACGCCGCGAACGCTTCCCTGGGAGGCGACGCTTCCCTGGGAGGCGACGCTTCCATAGGAAGCGACGTCTCCATGGGAGACAATAAATCGTGAGCAACGCGATTTGGGGCCCGAAGCCAACCAGCGCCGCGGCACGGCACGCCCGTCAGGCGTATCGCCGAAAATTTTCTTTTTCTCAAACAGTATTCATCGCGACGATCGCGTTTTTATTCCTCCCGTTATTCGTGCTGATCGTCTATTCGTTCAACGAGTCGAAGGCGACGGAGTGGACCCGGTTCTCCCTGGTTTGGTACGAGAAGCTCTTCTTCGGTTCCAAGGACCTCTGGCGAGCGTTCACCAATAGCGCCATCGTCGCCTTCGCGTCGGCCGCCACGGCCACGGTGATTGGGACGCTCGGCGCCATCGGCGTCAATTGGTACAAATTCAAGTTCAAGCCGTACGTCCAGGCTGTGACCTTTCTCCCGATGATCCTGCCGGAAATCATCATCGGCGTATCGCTGTTGATCTTCTTCGCAGGCATAAAAATGAGGCTCGGCCTGGTGACGATCTATATCGCGCACACGACCTTCAACCTGCCCTTCGTCTATCTTATGGTGATGGCGCGCTTGGACGAATTCGATTATTCCATCATAGAAGCCGCGCGCGATCTCGGCGCCAACGAAATCCAAACCCTGACCCGCATCATCCTCCCGGCATGCATGCCGGGCATCATTTCGGGATTCCTGACTGCGGTAACCCTGTCACTTGAAGACTTCGTCATCACATTTTTCGTTTCCGGGCCCGGTTCCACTACCCTACCTCTCTATGTGTATTCGATGATCCGGTTCGGCGTATCCCCGGTCATCAATTCGCTTTCCGTTGTAATGATCCTGGGCACCGTTGTACTTACGTTCTCGTTGCGGAACTTCCTGAAGTTCATAGCGGCCAAGTAACAGCCGCTTGTCCGATCATGCAAGTGAACTTCCGTAAGGAAGTTCCAATCAACATTGAGGAGGGTAGGATCATGAAAAAAGCCTACCGTATTGCGACTGCCGCGGCCGTCGCGTTGTTATTGGTGTTCATCGCGGGTTGCTCCAAGAAAGAGGAAGCGAAGTCCGCCGCCGCCCCGGTCGCCGAGATAAAAGGCGGAAAACTCTACATCTTCAACTGGACGTACTATACGCCCGAGTCCGTCATCGAAAAATTCAAGAAAGAATACGGCGTGGAGGTCATCTATGATTCCTTCGCCTCAAACGAGGAAATGTTCGCCAAGATCAAGGCCGGCGGTACCGGCTACGACCTGGTGTTTCCTTCGGGCGACTACGTCTCCATCATGAAAGCCGAGAAGATGCTCGAACCCATTGATAAAACGAAACTGAAGAATCTGGGCAATATAGACCCGCTCGTTCTCAAAAAAGCCACCTACGACCCCGCTATGGAATACAGCGTTCCGTACTATTTCGGCGCGGCAGGTGTCGCGGTCAACACGGAGAAGGTGCCGAAGTTCGATAAGAGCTGGTCGATCTTCGCCCGCAAAGACCTCAAAGGCCGCATGACGATGCTGGACGATATGCGTGAAGTCGTCGGCGACGCGCTGGCGTCCCTCGGCTATTCGGTCAACACGATAAAACCGGAAGAACTGGAAGCCGCCAAAAAACTCATCAACGAGCAATGGAAGCCGAACTTGACCAAGTTCGACGCGGAAGCCTTCGCGAAGGGTTTCGCCGCCGGTGAGTTCTGGGTCGTCCAAGGTTACGCGGAGAGCGTGTACGAGGAAGTTCCCGAGGACAAGCACGCGACAACCGCGTTCTTCATCCCCAAAGAGGGCGGTCCGAGCTATATCGACAGCATGTGCATTCTTAAGGGATCAAAAAATATTGACCTGGCGCACAAGTTCATCGACTTTATCCATCGCCCGGAAATTTACGCGGAATTCACCGACAAGTTCGGCTTCCCGTCAACGGCCAACGTCCCCGCTCGCGCGCTCAAAAAGAAAACGCCGTACTACACGGCCGAATCACTTGAGAAAACCACGCTGAAAGAAGACGTCGGCGCGAACTTGGCCGCGTACGACAAAATTTGGCAGGAAATCAAGGTCGGTAAATAAGGACCGCCGCCAACCGCAACGCGCGGTCGACGTTCCTACACACGCTCCGGGGGTTCTACGCCGCCGGGGCTTTTTTTTGCTGACAAGTCGTATTCATGTATCGATCCATCTCCGTCTATCCGCCAATGATCAGCCAAGATTTTGCCGTCCCCGTCGCACCGAATAGTCGCGAAAGAAGGCTCGGCGCCGTTCCTCGGTCGGGAGGGACTTCCCGGGTTGACCAGGAGTATGCCGCGAAAGATCGCGCGAAACGGAGTATGGGTATGGCCGAACAACGCGACGGAAGCTCCAGCGGTCCGTGCATTGAAAACGAGTGAATCAAGAGTCTCCTGAACAGAGTACGAATGCCCGTGGACCAGCAGAAAACGTACATTCAAGAAATCAAGGGTTTGTTTGAAAGGTACCGAGGAATCAGTATCGCCGTTTCCCCTGACAGTGCGGACCAAGGGTTTAAAACGGGTTTTTTCGCAGGCCCGAGTCACATCGGAAAGTCCGTCACCAAGAAAAGCGAGCATCCCTATTCCACGGCGTTTCGCCCAGCGAAAAACGAGAACCAGCGCGGGCAGATCGCCGTGAGTATCGGAAATGACCAATAATTCGGGGCTAGGATCCACCGTTTTTCCTTGCTACCAACGTTCCCGGGAGATGTGCGTTTCCGGGCCGTGACCGGGAAAAACGCGAACCGTCCCCGGCAGCGCAAGCACGCGCTCAAGGCTATGGGCCATCGCTTCCCCGTCCCCGCCTTCCAAATCCGTCCGCCCGATACCGCCCGCGAACAGCGTATCTCCAGAAAAAAGAAAACTTTTCTTTTCATCATAGAGGCAGATCGAGCCCGGCGTATGACCGGGGGTATGCATCACTATGAACGGACCTATTCGATCCCCATCGGCGACGAGACGCGAAGGATCGGGCATATCCTCCCACAATTGTTCTACGTATGACGCGGCGCCGGCTCTCGTAAAATCCCGCATATGACCGGAACGTGAAGTCTTGCCCAGATACCGAGCGTCGGCTTCGTGAATAGCGACAGGTGGCGTTTCCTCTCCATCCGCCGCGATCAGGGAAAGAAGGCGGGGCAAGCCGGCCACATGGTCGAAGTGCCCATGAGTCAATATGATCAAGGTAGGGTGAAGCTTTCGGCGTTTTAATCGTGCTATAATCGCCTCTGCGTCTCCGCCGGGATCGACGACAACGGCGGAGTCCCGCCCGCCGTCCGAATATGGTATCAGCCAGCAGTTTGTGGCTATGGAACCTACGACGATGGAATCGATCATGGAGGGATAATACCCTGCGCCTTCGGGATCTTCTAGCGCTGCTCGCGCTCGCCGTTTTCTGGTACGTCATCATGCCCATCATCGGGGCGTTCGCGGTCCGTCGAACCTGGCGGCTCTTCAGAAAACGATTTGACGAGCTGCGACTTTCCCCCATCCTCGACTACCGAAAAGCGAGCCTGCTTGACGAAACAGGATCCGATTTCCGTTTTTTTGGAGGCTTCGAATCCATTTCGGATGAAACCTTATGGATACGCAGCGACGCATTTACCGTCCCGGTCGACTTGAGCGCCGCGAAAGTTTTCATGCTTCCTATTGAGGGAAACGACACGCTTTCCAAAGAGGAAGGAGTACCCAGAACAATTAGATGGAAACAGGTTTCCGCCGTGAGCGAAGGGGCGCGGATTTTTGTCGGCGGCAGAGCGAGAAACAAAAAAGGGCGGGTCTGTTTTGAATCAAGGCGCGAAGCGCCGCTTATTGTCATTTTGTACGACGGCCAGGAGAGATCACTACTTCTGCGCGCGGTCCGAGCCGGTCGGCAAAAAAACGAGTATTGGAATCCTGTTACTCCGTATTCGATCGCGCTCGGTATTTTCGCTCAACTTTTGATGGCTCTTTCCTTTGCGAACAGGCCCGCTTTTTCTTCAGCCTTTATCGCGTCTATAACCGGAGCTTTCGCCCCATTGTTGCCGATCCTTCCGCCCGGGCTTCTTTTGACCGCCTTATCGCGGAGCGCGTGGCGGCGTGGCCGTTCATACCGGGCGCTGCGCGATCTTGTACGGCTGCCGCTTAAACACCTCGGCGAAGGAGCGACGAAAACCATGCTGCCGGATGGAAGTACGTACGGACTGGTGAGGATGAACGATGAACGCTTCGCAAGTATCGCGTCGATACCGACTCTACCGCCGGAAGCGACTCACACTTCCGATCGTGAAGAATGGTACTGTTACGGAGTGCTGCGGGAAGACGACGACGGCAAGTTGACCGTGACGGAACCGAACGACCCGAGCGCGATATTCGCGGCGGCGGCGGACGAACCGGAAAGGCTCGCCGCCCGATACAGCCGCCGCGCGAGATTGCTGGAAATCAGCGCGAGCGCGGCCCTTTTCTCAGGTGTCCTTTTGAACATGACGCTCGCCTACTTACTGATCGATTTCGTCAGGAAAGCGTCATAATGGGCGGCTCTTATTCGTCTGACTCTTTCGAGCTATTCGATTCGGCAGGCTCATCTGAATCAAAAGAATCGGTTTCGGCGTTATCGCTCAACGAATAATCGTCGGCGGGGGGCTCTTTTGATTCTTCTTTGCGCGGCTTGGCGTAGCTTACTGAAACCATACGGCCACGATACTCTTTCCCGTTGAGGTTCTCGATAACGGTCTCCGCCGCTTCCTTCTTGACCTGAACGAAGGAAAAATTATCTAAAACACGCAATTCACCGATGGAATCGGCGTCAATCTCAGCGTTGTTCGTAATGAACGCCAATAATTCGCGCGCGTAAGCGCGTCGGTTGCGTCCCACTCCGATGAAAAGAGTAGCCGCTTCCCCTTCCGATAACGATCTACGGGGAATATCTTCCCGACGAGGAGTCTCGACTTTTCGCTGAGAAGCCGGAACCTCGGACACGGTTTCCCGCGCAGACCGAGATTCACCGCGCCGGTCTAAGCGGACTTCACCCCGCGCATCCGAGCGAACGTCACCGCGCCCTTCATTGCGCGCATCATTACGATATTTCCTTTCGGGCGGGCCCTTACGCACGGCGCGCGGCGCCGCATCGTACAGTTGCTTTAGGAGGAAGGCGGAAAAATAAGAACGCATAAAAAACGGAACATTCTTTTTCACGAATGAGCGGAACTCATTGAGCGCGATCGGATCTTCTTGAGTCTTGATCCTTTGGATGATTTCCGCGCAGAGGGAACTGATATCTTCTTCGTTTTTCTTTGAAGCTATACGGGAGGCAGACACAGGGAATACTCCTCTATGAAATGACGAAATTCCTTTTAAGTGTCGCATAGAATGCGGCTTTCCTCAAGTCGGCAACAATGAATGCGTCAACTATCCTCTTGACGACGTCGGTCCAAATCGAGCCGGTATCTCGTCTCGTAAGGCGCAAACCCTTCCCGATACAATACATGAGAAAAAGAATCCGCGGAAACCGGTAAATCGATTGATATACTCCGAGCCCCGAACCTGATTATTGATTCGATAAGCCGATCCAATAACTTTTCCCCGACACCCAGACCGCGATATTCGGGACGAACGTCCAATACAATCGCCTTTTCCTCATCACCGCAGCGGAACGACACGGCAACGGCGGCAAGTTCGCCACGGGAAGTTTCGGCCACCAGGGCCAACCTGTTTTCGGCAATTAGGGGAAGCACCGAATATTCAGCGCCGGGGGTGCACAATTCATGCAATTCGCGCGCGACCTCCTCGTCCGAGAATTCCGCCGCGCGGAAGCGGAAGTCCTCCAGGACAAGGTCCTCGGTATCTTCAGGCTCTTCACCGATGCGCTCCAGTCCCCAGGTCTCTCTGAGCGAATTGTACCAATCGATGACTTCCTGCCGCATTGATTTTTCTTTATAGGCAAACCACAGACGTTCGACCTCCGGATGCCCGGTAAGGACATCTTTGAATGCCCTGAAGACTCCGCGCCCCCTGTCTAAGGCTCCGGTCAGCTCAGCGCGAACGATCGGATTACGCAGGGATGCCGCAAAACCTTCCATCAGGCGAAATCCGTCGGAAGGCTGCCAGTCGGGAATCGGATAGAATACGTCGGCTTCTTCTGTTTCGGCTGACTTGTCGGCCTCGTCGACGGAATCGGCTTCAACGATTGTGCCTTTGCGCGCATCGAGCAGAAATTCCCCATTCTGATCTTCCATCGCGAATACTATTTGATCGGCTAAGGCGTCGGTGAGTTCAAATTGCATAAAAAAAAGTGTAGGCGGCTTCCGGAAGACGGTCAAGCGACGCGTCCGGGAAACGTATGCTTCCTAGACGCGCCGCATAAACCTAATGATTAGCCAAAAAGAGGCAGAAGAGCCAGCGTGAACCAGGGAACATACGTCACCAGCAATACCACGACCAGCTGAATGAATAGGAACGGCAGAACCGAACGGCAGATCTCGATGAACGGCCGTTTGAAGCGGTATGCCGCCAGAAAAAGATTAAGGCCGATCGGAGGAGTCAGGAAACCCACTTCCATGTTGAGCACGAAGATGATACCCAGGTGAACAGGGTTGATGCCGTACGCGGCGCCCAGCGGCGCGATCAATGGAAGAACGACCAGAATCGCGGAGAATATGTCCATGAGACAACCAACCGCGATGAGCGCCAAGTTCAGAAGCAGCAGAAATAAGAACTTTGATTTGACGACGGAGCTGACCCAATCCGTGAGCATTTCGGGAACCTGGGTATCCACGATGTAGTAGGAAAGCGCCTGGGACAGCGCCAGAATGGAAAGAACGCCGCCGATGATCGGGAGGGCTTTTGAAAACACCCGAGGGACTTCCCGCAGCTTGATGTCCCGATTCACGAATACTTCGATCACAAAGGTGTACACAACCGCCGCGGCGCCTGTTTCAAGGATGGACAATAGACCGGAGAAATAGCCGACAACCAACCAGATAGGAAGCAGGAGTTCCCAAACGGAGCTCTTCAAAGAGACCAAGGTCTCCTTCAGGTCGAACTTCTCCACAGGAACCTTATTCTTGATCGCGGAAAAGATGCCGAAGCCGATCATGGATATGACCAGGATAACGCCCGGCACGATACCGCCCGCGAACATGTGGAGGATATTGGTCTGAGTGGTCGCGCCGACCAGGATGATCGGCAGGCTCGGCGGAAACAGAAGGCCGATACTGCCGACGGCCGTCAAAAGACCGACGGTAAAATGCGGCGGATACTTTGCCTTATCGATAAGAATCGTGGACAGGATACCGCCGAGCGCGAGAATCGTGACGCCGGAAGCGCCGGTGAAGGTCGTAAAGAACGCGCAGACGACGACGGTCGCGATGATCATGCCGCCGGGAATCCAGCCGAACAGGTTCTTGAAGGTAAAAACCAGACGCTCTCCCGCCTTACTTTCCGATAGGAAAAAACCGACGATGGTGAACAGCGGGATAGCCGCCATGCTGGATTGAGTGAGAAGCGTGTATGCTTGGTTGGCGACAACGTCAAGTTCGCCGCCGGTGGACTGGATCAGAATAAGCGACAGTCCGCCGAGCACGACGAAGAGCGGCGTGCCGACAAATACGGATGCGACCAACGCAAGGCAAAGCGGCAGACTGGCGAAGGCGACGAACGCGTTCAGCTGATCCGTCAGAGCAGCCACCGCCACCGGCGACTCGAAACCCCAAAAAAGCTTTGCGATGACGGGCAGAGAAAAAAAGGTGCCGAAAAGAACCACGGCGGCGGACACCAATCGAGCCTTTCCGCGCAGAGGTGCCGCGAGGGCGAAGCGAACGGCCATAACCGCATATCCGAAAGGCATAATCAGGCCGAAAATCTGATCAGGGATAAAGCCGATTATTTTCCAGGGAGTGAGCCCCATAGCGACGAAAGACGCCGAACACCAAGCGAACACGGTGACCGTAAACGCGGCGATCAAGTTCGAAATGATCGAAAACGTCTCTTTGAGCTTTTCATTCGGAAGGTATTGCACTAAAGCGACTGAAAGGTGCTCTTTCTCCCGGGTCGTGATCATCCCCGCGATCAAGCCAACGACCAGCACCAAGTGAGAAAGGATCAGAGGAGAGGACGGTACGCCGGTTTTGAAAAAGACGCGCGCAATCGTTTCCGAAAAGGGCAACAAAGCTAAAGCGATCAGAGCCAACCATGAAAAAATATCTTCAATAGTTCGAAGCGTACTGCGCTTGGTATCCATTATTTTGCCGCCCGGCTTTTCTTCAGGATGTTGTTTACTTTTTCGTAGGTTACTTTATCGAAAGAAGTACCAAACACGAGCGGCAAACCGCGTTCAACATCCTCGTGCCAAATTTTGAGCTGGGCGGGCGTGATCTGGTTGGTGACCAGTCCATAGGTGGACATCGTGGAAATCGCGTCGTCTTCCAGCTTCAGAATGGACGCGTCCAGTTCTTTTTCCAAACGTCTGTTGCTCTCAACAATTTGGGTGCGATATTTCTCAGGAATGCGGCTCCAGGTTTTATTTGACAGCACGATGCCGCCTAGAAAGGGTGCCAATTTGAGAGACGCCATGTTTTTAGCGATACCGAAAAGCTGGAAACCGCCGACCGCCAGAGGACTGGCGTAGATCGCTTCCACCATGCCGCTGTTGAGCGCCATGAGAGTATCGCCCATCGGAATCGGAACCAGCTGATAGCCGAGAGACTTGAAAGCCTGCATCAGCGCCATGTCGTTCGGGTCGGTAGCCAGTTTCTGAACTTTCAGCTGTGCGGGTAGGAATACAGGTTCCTTGGAGAAGAATCGGACCCAACCGGCTTTGGACCATGCGACAATTTTGAAACCCTTGGCTTCAATCTTCCCTTCAAGGTCTCCGCGAACACCGGCCAAAGCTAAATCCAATTCCGCGTTGTCGCGGATAAGGAAGGGGCAGCTTAGCGTCAGGACTTCGGGGCTGATTTCGTTGAGCCCGAAAGAGGTGAACACGGCGCCCTGGATCTGGCCGAGCTTGAGCTTGCGCAGCATGTCGGCTTCGCTTCCCGCGATACCGTTGTGGTACACTTTCAATTCAATCTCGCCATTGGTGAGGGTCTTCCACTCGGAAGCAAGCTTATTGAGGGCAGCACCCCAGGGGGTGTTTTCGGGCGCGATGGAAGCGATCTTAAGCGTCAGTTTCTGGCCGAAAGCGGCGGAGGCCGCGAAAACCACGAAAAAAGCCGCGCAGAGCGCGATACGGGTCATATGTTTCATTTGGTCGATACTCCTTCGTTCGATTCATTCTTTTCGTCGGCAGAGGGCTGTTCGTCACCAGTATCGATAAACAGGTCGGAGGCTGTCGCCAACAGGTTGCGGGCTTTCCGCTGTGAAATGATGTTTGCCAACCGGTTTGCCGGATCGGCGTTGACGTCTACGGCTAAGGCCTGGTCCAATAATTTCTTGAAGCCCGGGTAATCCTGGTCCGGAATGGAAATCGCCTGCGCGTAGGATAGATAGGGACCGGCTGATTTTCCGCCGGTCTTCTTCAAAGCAAGCTCGAAATGCTTTTTCGCCAAAGCCCGGTCTCCGCCGAGTCCCGACGGTAGGGCTCCGTAAAAGGACACGTAGAAATCATCCAGTGTGCCGTTTCCGAAATCGGGGTCCAATTCGTAGGCGCGCGCCATCAGAGCTTTCGCCTCCGGGACATTCACGCCGAGCTGCAGATCGAAAGGATCCAAGGAAAAAGCGGCAAGGGAGGCGGCCGCCACCCAATAAAGGGAAGGAACGTCCGCTTTGGTCGTTTTTTTCAAAAGCGCGACCAATTTCCCATCTTTGGAAGCAGTCCGAAAGCCGGGGTACTTACGCTCAAGCCCATCGGCTAATAGGCTCCGGCCGCGAAGGTATAGCCGCTTAGCTCGCCCCAGTTGATCTTTGCGCTCTTGAAATTGGTCCTGGGAAAGCGTTTCCGCGCGCGCCTGCACAAACGCGTTGGCGTACATGACGAACATTGAACCGGTGGCGACGACAAGCTTTTCATGATCGGGCGCTTTGACCAGCAGAGATTCATACATTTTTATCGCGAAAGGAATCGCGTCGCCGACAAGTTCAGGATCGTCATCCCCGGTGAAAACCGTCGATCCGCCGTCGGATGTAAGCGCGTCCGCAACGGCGCGCACCGCCATACGATCTATCGAGCAGGAAGACGCGAACACCGTCGCGAACGCGAAAATCGCGACGTTTCTAAAAAGGGAACGCATTGACATCGTCGGAGCTCCTTAAAACACGTCGATCCTACCCCGAAATGAGAGGAAGGTACATAACGTAGAAACCGAACATCTCAATGACGAAATGAGCGGCGAAAGCGGCCCAGATCGAATTTCGGCGGTAAGACAATAAGGCCCACCAAACGGAAACGACAAAAACCCAGAACGAAGCCCAAAGCCCGGTACCAACGGCTTCGCCGAAGAAGTAATGGTACGAACTCCAAAGCGTCGCGTTTATGAGTACGGCCGTCCAGCGGGATCCGAGCATCCTTTCGCCGATGCGAACAATCAACCAACGGAAGATAAGTTCTTCTTTTAAACCCAGCAGAATGGAAAACACAACCTGTATTCCAAACAAAGAAAAATATCGATCAATGGGAAATCGAAATTTGTACAACACGTCCATCTGCAGGCCCCAGACGACGACGAGGAAAGCGACTTCCAATCCGACTACGTAGGGGACCATCGGCCGCGGACCGAGGTGCGGAGATTTTTTCAGGGAAAATGGATTTCCGACGCGGGCTACGGATAAAATCAACAACGCGAATACGAGCTCAAGAGAGATGAACACAAGATCCGCGACGAATTTCCAATCGGCGCCCTTTGCCGCCGCCGTCGGTTTGATCATGTCCCGAATATACGGCATCACCGTCGAATCTATGAGAAAGGCGGCGGGGAACAACGCGAACATGAATGGAACGAGCGCATACGGTCTCGTTTTACGCGCGACCAGCAGGCAAACACCGAAAAGAAGGTTTGTGGATACGGAAAACCACATCCAAGGGGTTGCCCGGTAGGTTTCCAACAAAAACCGCGGCTGAAAACCCACATTCATCAAGAACCAAATAAGCGTGGAAACAACGAAAACGCCTAAACCGAGTAAATAATCCCGTCTGATGTGGCCCGAAGCGTCCTTAAGCGGTCGATCCGTATCGGCACGGAACGCGTCGGCGAACAATGTAGAAAAATCCATTTCATCCATACTAGCATTTGAAAGGCCTGTAAAACAAGGCGGGGCTGCCTTCGTGTAAACCGAATGCTCACTGGTCCTCCTCGCTCCGCTCGTGCGGGAATCGTTCGCACTCGGTTTACACGGGCGCGCCCCGCCTTCCGTGCAGGCCCCCGAACGCTCAATGTCCAAGAGAAGAGGTGCGCAAAATTTCAGACGCACGGTTAATATGCCCTCAAAATTTCCAGAATGCGGCAGATAATGTGCGCAAAATTTCCGAAGCACGGTAGTCAACGTCCTCGAAATTTCCAGAGCGCTGCATCCCAGGTGCGCAAAATTTCCGAGGCGCGGCGTCTAACGTGCCAAATTTTCCAGAGCGCGGCAGATAATGTGCGCAAAATTTCCAGAGCGCGGCATGGATGCCGCGCCAGTCTAACGCGCAGAATCGCTCCGCGATTCTGACACGGCATGGATGCCGCCGCTTGCGCGAGGAGGCGGGGAGCGCTATGTTTCAGGGATGAAGAAACGCCGTACTCCCGCGATTCGGGCGGACCTTGGACTGCCTCCCGGCACCCCAGTCTATGTGGGTGAGCGCGAACCGACCAAAATGCGTCTTTCGGTCATCGGTTACGATCCTATCGGTTCATGGACGCGAACGGCTCCGACAGTGGAGGAGCTGCTCAATTACCGAAACCCCGGCGGGGTGAACTGGATCAATATCAACGGACTCAAAGACGGAGAAGCCATTTCCCGGCTTGCCGAGGCGTACGGCATACACCCGCTCACCGTGGAAGACATCCTGAACACGGGGCATCGCCCCAAAATGGAAGAATTCGGAGATTATCTTTTCATCACGCTCAAGGCGATCACCTGGAAAGAAGCGTTAGAGCCTGAGTCGGGAGAAACAGGCGGAACTGAATACGAGCAGATCAGCCTTATTCTCACGCGCGACACGGTCATTACTTTCCAGGAATTTCCGGGAGATTCTTTTGACCCCATTAGAAAACGAATTGAGGCGAATCTCGGCCGCATTCGTAAAATGGGCCCCGATTATCTTGCCTATGGACTGGTAGATTCAATTGTCGACGCCTATTTTATAGTTCTTGAACGGCTGGGGACGGCACTGGAAATCTACGAAACAAAGGCGATCGAAGAAAGCGGCGCTCAGTTCATGCGAGAACTGCAAGCGGTCAAACAAGAAGTGGTACGAATGCGCCGATCAATCTGGCCGCTCCGCGAAAGCGTCTCGGCTATGCTCCGCTTGGAATCGGATCTCGTATCGCCGGAGCTGTCGCCCTTCTTGAAAGATCTCCACGACAATGTCATCCAGGCCGCGGAAACCGTGGAAAACTACCGAGACCTAACCGCCGGCATCCTGGAAGTCAACCTTTCGTCCATGTCTAACCGCATGAATGAAGTCATGAAGGTCCTTACGATAATTTCCACAATCTTCATTCCCCTTACGTTCATCGTCGGAGTCTACGGCATGAATTTTAAGTTTATGCCCGAACTGGAATCGCAATGGGGCTATCCGTTAGTGTGGGGGACAATGGTCACCATTGCCGGTACCATGATCTACTTCTTTAAGAAACGGAAATGGATGTAAAATTTAGTTACTCTTCAAAACTTGAAGAATAACTAAGGAAGATTACTATTCATACCCCAATTTAGCCGCGAGGCGGTCGGCAAGATCGATGATATCGTCCTTGCGGGAGAGAGTCGCCAACCATTCCGAGGGAATACTTCCCGCCCCATACGCGATCCCCGCCAAACCGCCGGTCAACGATCCGACCGTATCGGTATCACCGCCTAGATTTACCGCCTCAAGGGTCGCCGTCCGATAATCACCAGTTGTTAAAAGACACCAGACAGACGATTCCAATGCATCCACCACATACCCTGAGGAAAGCACGTCCTTACGCTCGAGCGTATGCAATTTCCCGGAAAGAATACGTTCAAAACGGCGGATCTCCCCTTCTCCGGCAAAGCGCGCGGAAAATTCGACCGCGGCTATTTGATACGCATCAAAGGGAGTCCTCCCGTTAAGAAGACCGTCGGCAAGTTCCACATAAAAAATACACGCTAATTGCGCGCGTCGGTGTCCATGGGTTAGCGACGATATTTCCGCCGTTATCCACGCGCGTTCATCAGAGGGTTTTCCGCGAACAAAGAAAGCGGCCGGCAAGACGCGCATCAAACTGCCGTTACCGTTGTCGCGTTCTCGGCGTAAGCCCGCCGACGCTGGATGGGCGGTGCTGGTACGCAAACGGGAAACGGCCGATTCAACGGCCCTACCGACTGAAAATGCGATTCCGTCGGCCGTCCAGTACCCATTGTCCCGCCAATCCACGATTCGCGCGGCCAGATCACGCAAATCATAGCCGGAACAAAGTGTTTCAGCTAAACAGAATGAGAGGGACGCATCATCGCTCCAGGTGCCCGGCGGACGATTCCAGGTCCCCCAGCCATCCATTCCACTTATCGGATTTCGTTCCAATTCGTGCCGAGGACGAAACTCATGCGGAACACCTAAAGCATCACCGACGGCAAGACCGAGCAGCGCGTCGCGCACCTTATTTGCCGGCATCCTGCAAACCTCCGCGAAAAAAAATGCACATATGGTCTAAGTGTAGGTTAGGCAACCACTGTTCGCAATGCTATTCCACGAAATCGCTCTTGGCGGATTCGCATTATGCTCGTATAATTTCCATTATGTCTAACTTTTTAACTTCAAAATCACTTCGGGTCAAGTTAATAGCCCCGCTTGTCGTATCCATACTGATCGGCCTTTTTTTTGCCGGTGTATTCGTCGTAAAAAGCTTATCCGATTCTCGTAAGCTCTATCATAGCGTCCAAAACCTGGAGCTTATCAAGGCAACCTCGAATTTGATCCAGCAAATTCAGTTGGAGCGTGGTAAAAGCGTTTTATTTTTAAACCATTCGATCCCCAAGGTGGACCTGACCACGCAACACACGCAAACGGACGCGGCGTTGGGAAAATTTAAGCCGATTTATGAAAAATCAAGTCTTACCGAAGATCAGATTTTACGCATTGGCGCCTCAATAGAGTCCTTCGTGGAACTTCGTGACCGCTTGGCGCAAGGCAGCCTACCCGCGCTGATTCGCGACTTATATACGATAGATATCAACACCTTCCTCACCATTGGACCCTTGTTGGCTGTTAAAGAACGAGGCAGCGAATTCGGCTCGGCGGTTTCTTCTATTGTTATCCTCGAACAAGCCAAAGAAGCGGCCGGCCAGCTCCGCGCCCGCGTCGCCGGCATCGCCGCCGAAGACAAACCGATCAGCCTCGGAGAAGCCTCCACCCTACTGGAAGTGACCGCCCGCCTGACCGCGAACCTGGATTCTCCCGCGGTAACGCTCTCCGCCGGGCAGGAAGCACTCTTGAGTTTACGGGACAGCATGGCTCGGCGGCTCGCCGAAGGCGCTTCCCGGAATATCTTTTCCCGGTACTCGACTGGGAAATATGACATCGATTCCGTCCAGTTCTTCAACCAAATGACGGGATTCGTCGATGAAGCGGCAAAAGTCATACAAGCTGAAGCGGATACACAACTGGGTTTAGCGAAGAAACAAGAAACGCAAACACGACTCTTGTTCATCATTTCCGCAATCCTAATTTTGGTTGGTTATGCCGCGGTAACCATCATTTCCCTGGCCCTCGCCCTCAGCGTCGCGAAAGCCGCTCGAACGGTTTCCACCTCCTTGAAAGAAATCGCGGAGGGCGGCGGAGATCTCACCAAACGAATTCCGGTCGCTTCAAAAGACGAACTCGGAGTATTGGCCGAACATTTCAACGGATTCCAAACGGAACTTGCGGCGCTTGTCAGAGATGTACAAGCCACTACCCTTTCACTATCCGAAGTTGGAACTGAACTTTCCGCAACCATGGAGGAGACAGCTTCCGCGGCCGTCCAGATCAGCGCAAACGTTGAAAGCATCAAAAAAAGGACCATCGACCAAAGCGCCGGGGCAACGGAATCTTCGGCAACGGTCGAAAAGATCTCGAAAAATCTCCGTTCGCTGAACTCGGTGATCGCGCGGCAGGCGGAAAGCGTCGCCAGTTCATCCGCTTCTATTGAAGAAATGGTAGCGAACGTGCGATCGGTAACGCGCAACGTGGAACACATGGGTGAAGAGTACGTGAAATTGGTCGCCTCAGCCGGTTCCGGACGGACTGTGCTCAATAAGACGGTGACGGAAGTAAAACGAATATCCGAACGATCGGAACGGCTTCGCGACGCGAACGCCCTCATCGCGTCAATCGCGGCCCAAACGAATCTTTTGGCGATGAACGCCGCGATTGAAGCCGCGCATGCGGGTCAAGCTGGACTCGGATTTGCCGTCGTAGCGGATGAAATACGAAAGCTCGCCGAGAACGCGGCAAAACAATCAAAGGCCATAGCCGCGGACGTGCGCGAGATATCAGGAGCGATCGCCGACGTCGTCACTTCTTCGGACGAAGCCGCCGCCAGCTTCGGCAGCGTGGTCGCCCAAATTGAGCAACTGCACAATCTGGAAGAAGAGATCAAACTGGCTATGTCCGAGCAGTCCGCGGGTTCGGCACAAGTGCTTGAATCCCTGAATCAGATCAACGAGATCACCACGGAAGTGAGCCGCGGCGCCCTGGAAATGGGTGAAGGTTCGGATGCGATCCTGGGTGAAATGCACCGATTGCTGGACGCCAGCGTAGAAATTGAAAGAAGCATGTCGGAAATTGCGATGGGAGCCGCGGAAGTTTCCCAGGCATCCACGGCCGCCGCTGACCTCACCGTCAAGAACAAGGACGGCATCGACGCGGTCAGCGAAAGCATGGCACGATTCAAAGTGTAGCGGGAGCGTATAATGTCCATTCACATCGCCGCAAAAACAGGGGAGATCGCGGAAGCGGTCCTCCTGCCTGGAGATCCTCTTCGGGCCAAGTTCATCGCGGAAACTTTTTTTGAAAACCCTATCAGGTATACTGATGTTCGCAATATGCTCGGCTATACCGGAACATATAAAGGGCAGCGGATTTCCGTGCAGGGAACGGGTATGGGCATGCCGTCCATATCGATCTATGTGAACGAATTATTTAAAGATTACGGAGTCAAAAGGGCGATACGAATCGGTACCGCCGGCGCCCTGCAGGAACACGTGAAAATTAGAGATCTGGTAATAGCCATGAGCGCGTCCACCGATTCGGCCGTCAACCAAGTGCGTTTTTCCGGAATGGATTACGCGCCGACCTCAAGCTTTTCACTTTTGAAGAAAGCCTACGACGCGGCCGTCGCGCGCGGCTGGAAACCGCATGTGGGTTCGGTTCTCTCCTCGGATTCTTTCTACACGGAAGACCCGGATCAATGGAAATTGTGGGCGAAATTCGGCGTTCTTGCCGTAGAAATGGAAGCGGCTGAACTTTTTACGCTCGCCGCGAAGTATAAGCGGGAAGCGCTGGCCATCCTGACGATCTCCGACAGCCTGGTGACGCATGAAGCCACGAGCGCGGAAGAACGTCAGACCACGTTTACGAAGATGATGGAAATCGCGCTGGAAGCGGCGATTTCCTAGCCTTCAGTCACAGTTGTTTTCGATAACCCGATGAAAACCGTGTTCGATGAGGAAAAGATCGAGCACGGTCAGGAAGAAGATGATGAGCATAGGCCCTAAGACCAAACCGTTGAATCCGAATACGGCGAGTCCGCCCATAATAGCAAAGAAAATCACCAGCGGATGAAGGTTAATCCTATCCTTGAGGAACATCGGCCTCAAGAAATTGTCCATCGTCGACACGAAGAAACCACAAAGCGCCATAAACACGATTCCGCCGATCAGATCCCCCGACAGTACACGAGCGATGCCCAAGGGGAGCCAAATTCCCGCCGCGCCGAACATCGGAATAAAAGAACAGAAGAAAACGAGAATCGCGAAAGCGAGAGCTCCGTGGACGCCGAATATAATAAAAATAATATAGGCGGCAACCGCCTGATATCCCGCGACCATGAAATAGCCGAGAAAAAGGTTACGGGTGATGTCCCGAAATTTCTGGATGAGCTGGCCCGCGTATTCCGAACGGATCGGCACCGCGCTCCTCGCCAATTTCAGGAGGTATTCCCCATCGACATAAAAAAAGAAAAGAGAAAAAACCATAAAGAGCAGATTCAAGATGAAAACACCGATATTCCTGGCGAGGTGCGTCGTCATTTGAATCATCGCATTGGCGCCGCCCGTTAGCGCCGAAATGATACGCTGTTTGACATCGATAGTGGAAAGATCGATGGCCCCGAAGCTTAAATCCCGGAACAATTGCGTGACGCTTTCGCCTTGAATGAACGGCAATTGTGGATTGGCGTTTAGATATTTTATGCTGAATTTGATCAGACTGGAAAGTTGTTTCCCTAATTGTATTGTGAGGAAAACGAGCGGGACAACAATGATTATGACTGACGCAACCGAGAAAAAAGCGGCGAATAGATTGCGGAGAATCCGGCCTCTGTTCGTCTCCAGATTGAGCTTTTTGACGATTCGATGGTAAAACGGACTAAACAGAACGTACAATAAAGAGGACCAAAGCAATACCGAAAAGAAAGGCGCGAATATGCGGGCAACACCGATGAACAGTAGAAAAAGAAGACCCGCGAAGAACCAGGTCTGAACGTGCTTGGATTCCATAGGTTCCTTGCCTTAAAAAAAGGCTCTCTAGTTCTCGCCTTTCCTTGCCTGCCTGTCAAGCCTTCTTCGGAACCGAACCGAGTTGCATTTCCAGACAGATGATTTATCATACTTATAATGTTAAAACCGCATCGATCCGACGCTCCACGCCATTCGGTGACCCTCGCATTCTTGGATGAGTTGTTGCTTTACTCCGGGCAATACGCTCTTTTTTATATTTTGATGAATTTCACGCGCGACGGGTTGGGTTTTTTCTCAAACGCGGGACATGCTCTGTTACTTTGCGCACTTGTTGTCCAAACCGCGGCGCTTGCCCGCTGGGGCGAGAAACCGATGCCGCGATTCTTTTTGTCGCTCGCCGCGCCGGCGGCCTACGCGCTCAAAGAATCGATTGAAGGCCTTTCTTTTCTATTTGACATGAGTCATGCTTTTTTTTGGTTTTTCACAATTTCAACCGCCGCGCTGCAGGCCGCATCGAGAGGAAACGCATCTCGCCGGATTCGAATGAGTTTCGAATTCCTTATTACGATCCTCAACGTCGCCGCTTTTTTCACCGTATACGTTTATTTCGACCTTCGCCTGACGGCTGAAGCAGGCGGGCTCAGCGACGCGGCCCTTAGGGACACGATGTCCGTGTTTAAGGCGGGCAACGAATTCGCCCATTTTCTCAGCGATCCCACACACATATACATGCTTGCGGGCGGGTTATTTCTTGCCGTCATCCTGGCCGTCGGGCGCATCAAAATCTTAAGTTTGAAGGAACGCATAAACGAACTGTTCGGACAGTATGTGGATCCCGCTTTCCGCGACGAAATAGTCCAGGGGAACGGAGGGAAACCTCGGGAACGGGAATTGTGCGTCTTATTCGCGGACATACGCGATTTCACGACGCTCAGCGAACGCGAAGCTCCCGCCCGAGTCAGCGGCATGCTGAACGCGTATTTCACCGAGTGGGAAGAGACCGTCACTCGTTACGGCGGGACCGTCGACAAATACATCGGAGACGCGGTCATGGCGATCTTCGGCGCCGCCGGCGGCGAACCCTGCGACGCGGCCGTTTCCTGCGCCTTGGAAATGATCCATCGCCTTCCGCGGCTCAAGAATCGGTTGGCCGAAGCGGGACTTCCCGCGCCCGAGGAGATCGGGGTCGGCATCGACTACGGGAAAGTGATCATGGGCGACCTCGGGAGCAAGCGGCGGAAAAACTTCACGGTCATAGGCGACCATGTGAACACCGCTTCCCGTATGGAGGCTCTCTGCAAAGAGATGAGGCGCCGGTGCGTACTCAGCGAAACGGTGTTCGCGCGCTTGGGGGAAGCAAACGCCGGCCGTTTCGAGCCGCTCGGGGAAACCCTCGTGAAGGGAAAATCCGAATCGGTTCGCGTCTGGGGCCTGAAAGCGTGAAAAGAGCGGGCTTCGACATTCAGCGGAGATCCACGTGGCCTCCGTATTCCTTCGCCAATTCTTGCCAATGATCCATTCGTCTAGCCAGTTCGGCCTTGCTCTCGTCGTCCTCGCGAAACGCTATCAGGGTCCAGTCCATCTGTCCGAGCGCCGCGGCGAACTCGTCTATTTTTTGGAAAGGGATAGAGATCATCCGCAAGCCCGCGGGATAGGCCTTGCGGCGTTTGAGGCCGTGATAAAAACCCGTGGTGATATGATTGACCTTTCCGTTGATGATCGGGTACGCATACATCCACGCGCAGCTGAGCACCGGGGAGGATTTACTCTCCCATAGATCGCCTGAAATCCAGCTTGTGGCGCGCATGATTATTTCCGCTTGGGGAATATCAGCTATGAAGAAAAGCAAATCCGGATCAAAATCACAGATCGATACCGGAGAAAACTCCACGAAATTAACGGTATGGGGTTCGATGATCGGTAGTTTTTGGTACAGTTGCTGAGCGGCTATAGGCGTCTTGTAGCAACCGAAATCGTACCCCGCTTGACCGCTCGCGGTTACGGGCGGCTTTTCGATCATCCCCAGGACCATCCTGCCGTAGCAGGCATCGTCTTCCGCGGTGACGTAGAATTTTTCCCCAGACGTCTGCGCGTGCTTCACGTACTGGCAGAATGCCAATTTGTCGCCCGTATACCGCGGCACGTCTTTCGGCCTTTCAAAAAGCATTTTTATGGCGACTGCCGGATATTCCAGATTTAATTTGCCGATCAGCTCTTTCGTTTTTTCGTTCAGCATACGGGTTCCTTTCTGCGTACATTCTT
>Ga0172379_10003973_pt1 | contig 22640 bp, 30 predicted proteins | sample GrowelOW334metaG_FD_119756 | JGI IMG/M metagenome (GOLD analysis project Ga0172379, IMG submission 119756) | Groundwater microbial communities from an aquifer near a municipal landfill in Southern Ontario, Canada - Groundwater well OW334 metaG | ecosystem: Environmental > Aquatic > Deep... | reverse complement strand
TTTTTTATATGATTGGATTATTACTTAAACCTGTGGGAAAATGTTTCTAGAAAGATGAATAAATTAAAGAGAAATCAAAATGAAATATCACTCGGTTATCTAAAGGGCAATAATTTACATACCAGAGAAAAAGAGGTCTTGAAAGACGCTTCGGAAAAAATTGGTTTTATTCCCGACACACTTGTTGGGAGAAGTACCTGGTGGGGATCCTCCGAGATGGGTGCGTTTCACTACAAAGGAATTTATGAAGGTAAAAAAGCGGTTCTGAAAATTCAGGGAGTGAAACCCAATATTAGTGAACGTGAGATGATCAGTGCTTTTTCTAAAACAAACAAAAGCAAGGTTGTCAGACCACCGCGTTTATATGCCTATTTACCATGGGATGAGGAGAAAAAATACGAGGCATTGGTTACGGAATTTATTGACGGAAAAAGGTTAATCCAAGTTCCTACAAAAGCCAGTCAGATTGAAAAGTTTTTTGAGATATACCGTGATTATAGGAAAAATTGTCGTAGAAATCCCTGGGTGGACAAACCGGAAAAAACAATTTCTGAAAGTATTGTTGACAGGTTTACTAAATGGAGAGAAATGAGTTTTAAAATATATCCCAACCATCCACTTCGGGAAGAGGGGGATAATGTTTTGGTAGACACTGCAGTTAGGAAGTTGATAAAGGGGTATGAGGGCGTTCAGCCTGAATTTGTACATGGACACCTTTCCGACAGGGATTTGTATCAAATGGGGGATGAAGTTGTAGTTTTATCAAATCTTTACTGGTCTTGGCGGGCACCTTTTTATGATGGAATATTTGCATACCATTGGTTTATTTATCACCTGTCCGACGTAAAAGGAATTACGCCAAAAGAAGTTGAACGACAAAGGAATATTTGGCTTAAACAAATAAATTCCCTCCCTGGCACGCAGAGTGGGGAAGGGAAAAGGTTACTTAAACTGGCACTTTTAGAAAGAGCTGCGGCAGGATTAAATCTGGATGCGTTAAGTACGGATTGTGATAAACCCATATCCGCATATTTGGTAGAAGCGACAAGGGAGCAAGTGAAAAATCTTTTAGAAAATCTTTGACTTTGATTAACTACATTCGAATTGTAGTTAGGCAACTCCAAACAAAACATCGTATTAATGAAAAATATCCTTTAAACTTTAAAGCCCAATAAACGTGCGATCAAGACAATCACGGCAATAACCAACAGTATATGAACCAACTGTCCGCCAATATGCAGAGAATATCCACCTAACCATGCAACGATTAATATCACTATAACAATATCTAATATACTCATAATGTTCACCCCCTTACCTCTAATCCTTCTTCAAGCGAAATATATCAGACTGACTAATCTGTGCTTGTCTGTTTTTCGCCTGAAAATATTCGAACTAATTTCACAATTCCCCAAGCCAAAACGGCGTACACAATAATTGCAACCAACGTTGACGGCTCAAGAACTGAAGTTGTCTCCAATCCTGGAGTGAACCCTCTTCTAAATATCCCTTCAAAAGGCAAAATAAAGATTCCGGTTAAACCATAGATTAAACTTACAAAACCACTTGCAAGGCTTGCCCCCATCAACTTTAAGACTAGACGGAAAGCCAAAAGTACCTCAAGTGCGCCAAAGAAAAAGTAAATCAAATATTCAACCGTTTGAGAACTTGAAGCTACTCTTTTGGTTTCGGTTGTTACTGCTTCTTTTGGACCTTCATTTTGTGTTGTTACGGATTCTTGTACAATTTCTGTCATATATATTCACCTCCTTTTCATATTATTTACGTTACGATTTCTGTCGTGCTCAATTCTTCGAGTTTTCCAATAAGTTCCTCTTTGGTGTAGCTGGCTGTTTCTATCTGCTTATTCACGAATATCCTTAAGCCTTCAATGATCCTTCGGGCAAATACGGCTTCCTTAGGATACAAATTTCTTATTCTCACCTCATTATCTTCAAAAGTTTTTGAAATGATTACAAGTTGTGCAAAAAAGATATTCCTATTAATAAATATGTTGGCAATATCTTTGATGTCGACACTGTGTATTTCGGAAGAAAGCAGGTGTCGGTTTATAATTGTGATTCTTCCTTCCTCAACATTAATGGTGTCAGGGAAGAGATCAATTGGAAACGCATGTGAGGAAATAGAGGTCAATATTCTGTTGGATTTTTTAACCAAATTAGCAATTGCCCTGTTGTTTAGTCTTTTCTGCTTGTCGGCAGCCCTTGATTCTTTTTCAATCTCCCTTACCTGAGAAGAAAGACGATCCTCTCCCTTTTCAAGTAAATCATCAACTTCATGTTGAGTGTACATTTTTTCAGGTCTGATTTTTGAACTTCCACTTTGATTTTTCATATTTATTTTTTTTCACTTTCTAATTACCTTGGTCACAGAGAAGCTTGAGGGGGGAGTATTTTTGACAAAACAGTTTCCCGGTCAGAAACAACTTACTATCTAAGGATCTGTAGCTACATTGATGTAGGCCTTCTTAATCACAGTCTCTTTCGGAAGGTATTTAATTAACGCTCTTTCTACAAGAGCCGTTAAACTTAAATCTTCGACAACCGCTTGGGCTCTCGCGTGCTTCAAAATTGAAGGATTAACGAAAAGCGTTACTCTTTGTTTATTATTATTAGCTAGAGCCAAGCCGTCTTTATTTGTTGTCATAGTTCATATACTACAACTAGTTGTAGTTATTGTCAAGTGTCAATCTTCAAACCCAACTGGTCAGCTATTCAAATGGTGATTAAATATTAAACCCTATATGGTTTAGAGACTTTGTTTGTTAAAAATAATTACTTTTCAAAATAATTACGCAACGAGACGGGTTGGGAAGAACTGTATCTTTAAAGATAACTGAAGTGGTAATATAAGTTGCTATGAGTAATGAACCTGGCGATAGAGAACAATTAAGATATATAGGAGAAAACACAGCTATTCGTTTTTACGATCCAAAAGACCCTGATGACTTAAAAAGAATGGAGGAAACAATTGCAGATAAGGCAGTAATTAATTTTGTTGAAGGAATTAAGGATATGGATGCAAAGGATATAAACAGATGGCTCACGCGATACCACGATAAAAGAAGGACAAAAAATTGGGAGGTTTGCTATATGGTTTCGGGATCAAACGCTGTAAAACCTGATGAGGTTGGTGAAGTTCAGGGTTTTATTAACTTTTACCCTGATGAGGAGTCAAGAGATTTGCTTCCTGAGAAATATCGAGATTCAGAAAATGTTGTTGGTATTGGGTATGGCAGATATCTAAAATCGAGACCTGGCCAAATCTCCGGAGCAATAAGACAAGCCTGTTTTGAAGTAAACAAAATGAAAGGAATGTTAAACGGCAAAGATATTCCAGACATGGTAATTATTGCACTTATTTCTCAGACTAATAATGCAAGTGTGAAAACAATTGAAGATGCCTGTTTTGACAACCAAGGAACCGTTGTGGTTGATGGAGAAAAAGACCATCTGTATGTTTTGAATTGGGAAAAATTGAACAGCAAACTTCATTCACAAGCAGACAAGATTCTGGTTAATTGAAAAGAGTGTTAAAATAACTCCATGTCATCTTTAAAAGTTGGAATAGTCGGACTTCCCAATGTAGGGAAATCAACACTGTTTAATGCACTTTTGAAAAGGCAGCAGGCATATGTTGCGAATTTTCCTTTTGCGACAATCGAGCCGAACATTGGTGTTGTCCCGGTTCCCGACGAAAGATTGAAGAAATTGGCAGAAGTAATAAAGACCTCCGAAAATATGATAAATCTTCCCCCCGAAGTTCCGGCAACTGTTGAATTTGTTGATATTGCAGGACTAATAGCAGGTGCGCATAAAGGGGAAGGGTTGGGAAATAAGTTTTTAAGCCACATCCGAGAAACTGATGCGGTTTGCCATGTTGTGCGGTTATTTTCCGATCCGGATATTGTTAAGCAAGGTGTAGTTGATCCGAAAAGCGATTTTCAAACAATCGAAACGGAACTTTGCCTTGCCGACCTTCAGACAATTGAAAAACAGAAAGATCCGGGGAATACACCTGATAAAGAACAGCTGAAGAAATGGGCAGTTGTGAATAAATACCGCGAAGTTCTGTCGCAGGGTAAAACTGCAAGGACTGTAATTTTATCCGAAGAAGAAGAAAAGTACGCAAAAGAACTATGTCTTTTAACCAACAAACCAATTCTTGTCGCACTAAACGTTTCGGAGGGGGATCTGCGAAACGCTGGTGATTTAGAAAAAAGGTATTCAAATGAATTTGGCATAGATGTAGATCAGGTGGTGGCAATTAGTGCCAAGGTTGAATCGGAGCTTTCGGAACTGTCAGAATCCGAGCAGCTGGAATATTTGAAAGATTTAGGGACGGATAAATCGGGATTGGAAAGGTTAATCAAGAAAGCCTTTACAACACTCGGGCTTATTACTTTTTTAACAGGGGGAGAGAAAGAAGTGCGTGCGTGGACGATTAAAGATGGATGGAATGCACAAGAAAGCTCCGGAGTAATTCATACCGATTTTATTCAGAAATTTATAAAGGCCGATGTGGTGGATTTTAACGATTTTATATCTTCGGGTGGATGGAAGGAATCGAGGGATATGGGAAAGGTAAGGAGTGAAGGAAGGGATTATTTGATAAAGGACGGAGATGTAGTAGAATTCAAAATCGGTTCGTGATTTGTTAAATTATATGGTAGAACACAACAGGAAAGTTGATATTGTAAGATTTTATACAAAATTTTTGAAAAACAGTATGGATTATTGTGGGCGAGGGTGTGAGGCAAATCTGGCCTATGGTAAATCAAGTTGTATTGGGAGGATCTCGTCTTCTGTACTGCGTCCGGTATTGTCATTGGACAATGGTACTTTTGTAATAAACTCCGAAAAAGAAGCTTCTGAGGCGATTGTTAGCATTCCCCCCGACTGTTCGTTCTTTAAGTAATAATTCACCTGCCAACGACAGCCGTTTGGAAAGATTACCGTTTTCCTCTTTGTAAGATTTTAGATTTTTGTTATACTTGTCCTTGATATTATGAATAATTATGAATTGACGGTTATTATTCCGGGAAAATCAACTCCCGCAAAGCAGAAGTCTGCCGTGGAAAAAGTCAAAAAACTTATCGAGGTTTTTAAGGGAAAAATTGGAAAAGTGGATGAATGGGGGAGGCTTGATTTGATGTATAAAATAGAAGGTGTGGATAGTGGTATATTTACGCTTTATAATATAGAATTAAAGGCGGAGGACGTTAAAAAATTAAGTGATAAACTTAAAACGGAAGAGGATTTTATTCGCTTTTTAATTGTAAAAGCCTAAGCATAAATTATGTCGAGAAGTTTAAATAAAGTTGAGTTGATCGGTAATTTGACACGAGACCCCGAACTTCGGTTTACTCCGTCCGGAGCCGCTGTATGTACTTTCGGTCTTGCAACAAACAGACAATGGAATACGGACAGCGGTGAAAAGAAGGAAGAGGTTGAGTTTCACAGGATTGTGGCTTGGAATAAATTAGCCGAGCTTTGTGGACAGCTTTTGGCCAAGGGCAGGAAAGTATATGTTGAAGGAAGACTTCAGACAAGGAAATGGACCGGTCAAGACAACACAGAGAGAATAACAACGGAAATTGTCATATCGGATATGATTATTTTAGATTCAAGATCACAGGCAGACAACAAATCTTCCGATGTCATGGATGTTCCGGAAAACTTGGACGAAGTGCTTCCGCCAATTGACGAAAGTGTATCAGCGGGCGTCTCAACAGAGCAATCCGCCAAGGATGATGCAAAGACGTCGGGGAAGGTAGATAAAACAAAATCGAAAAAAGAGGAAGAAAAGCCCCAGGAGGATGACGATATTCCTTTCTAAGCTTTCTGCATTTATTATTTGATCTTATTTAAGTTATGGCAAAACCCAAACCATCGAGAAAACCACAAATACCCAAAAAGAGCAAGAAAGATTGTGTCTTTTGTAAGGATAAAAGTGCACCTGATTACAAAACCTATCAGGATCTCGAGAAGTTTATCTCGGACAGGGCAAAAATGATTCCTTCAATTTACACAGGGACGTGCAGCAAACACCAAAAGCTCTTGAGCATTGCCGTAAAGAGGGCAAGATTTTTGGGACTTCTTCCATATACTGCTGTTTCAAAATAATTGTTTTGCTCCTGTAATATTTTTTCAATAAATAGTATGATTTTTTGATATGGAAAAGAAAGAAAATATTAAGCAATCAAAGTTTTCCCTAGGATACTTGAGAAAAGTCTTTTTGTGGGTTGCCGGATCTTCATTGGTTTTTGGTATAGGATATTTTTTGGGTTTGAGAAATTTTTATATCAATCTTAACGGCTATCCGGAAGTTCATATAGAAAAGGAAGTTCCTCAGAGTAAAAAGGATTTGGATTTTAGTTTGTTCTGGACGGTTTGGGATACGTTGGATGAGAAATATTATGATAAAGAAAAGTTGATTCCGGCAAAGATGGTGTATGGGGCGATAAGAGGTATGGTATCTGCAATAGGCGACCCCTATACCGTATTTTTACCTCCTACAGAGAACAAGATAGTTCAGGACGACCTTAAGGGCAGTTTTGAAGGTGTCGGAATACAGCTTGGATATAAAGACGAATGGATTGCTGTTATGGCTCCAGTTTCTGGATCTCCTGCCGATAAAAAAGGTGTAAAAGCCGGAGATATTATTTATGGAATTCGTGATCCGGGAGCAAATGTAAATATTGAAAGTACCCAGGGAATGTCGACCCAGGAAGCGGTAAGTATTATCCGTGGAAAAAAGGGGACAAGTGTATTTTTAACCCTTGTCAGAAAAGACGTTGAGAAGCCATTTGAAGTGGAACTTGTTAGGGATACCTTGGATATTCCGAGCGTTATTGTGAATTATGTCGGTGAAGGCAACAAAATTGCGCGTATCCAACTTGTTAAGTTCGCAGCCGAGACTCAGGCGGAGTGGGACGAATCGGTTGTTGATTTATTGACGCATGATTTTGAGGGGATAATTTTGGATTTAAGAAACAACCCCGGCGGATATCTTCAGGGAGCAGTTGATTTAGGAGCTGATTTCATGGAAGAAGGAAAGGTGGTTGTTATCGAGAAATCCGGAAGTGAGGAAAAAGAATATAAAATTGAAAAGACAGGAAGACTGAGAAACAGAAAAGTTGTAGTTCTTATTAACGGAGGATCCGCATCCGCGTCTGAAATATTATCCGGAGCTTTGAGGGATAACAAGAAAGTTATTTTGGTTGGTGAAACATCTTTTGGTAAAGGCACCATTCAGGAACCAATAGAAATGGACGGCGGGGTTGGACTTCATGTAACGATTGCTAAATGGTTAACACCAAGTGGTGTTTGGGTTAATGGTAGTGGTTTGAAACCGGATATCGAGGTAAGTGACAATCCGGACACTGAAGCTGATGAACAGCTTGAAGCTGCTGTCAAAGCCCTGCAATAATAAAAATTAAATTTAATTCTTAAAATTTCAGCTTTTTTTAAGCTTAATAAAATACTTTTAATTTAATTAGTTTGTATGAAATCGAAAATTAAAGGTTCATTAATATTAATTGCAGTATTAATAATAGTCGCGTCATCCGCCGTCGGCGGGATTGTTGCGGATAGATACTTCAATCTAAACATCCTGGACTCAATTGTAGGCCGCAGTGGAAATTTGGTTGGCCAGACACAAAGAATTGTAAACGAAGAATCTGTCGTAATAGATGTAGCCGATAAGGCATCTCCGTCTGTTGTGACAGTATCAATTCAAACTCCAAAGAGAACTGTTTTTAATTTTTCCCCTTTTGGTGGTTTTCAACAGAGAGTGGAAGGCGGGACTCCGCAGGATATCGGAACTGGATTTGTTATTTCTAAGGATGGATTAATTATTACAAATAAACACGTAGTTTCAAGTGAAGGCTCCTATAAGGTTGTAACCCAAGACGATAAAGAATATGACGTCAAACAAATCAGCCGTGATCCATCAAACGATATTGCGGTACTGAAAATTGATGCTACGGATTTAAAACCCGTGGAACTTGGCGACTCTTCAAATTTGAAAGTTGGACAGACTGTTATTGCGATTGGAACAGCTCTGGGTGAATTCAGACATACTGTAACAACGGGTGTGATTTCGGGATTGGGTAGGGGAATTACGGCGGGAAGTATTTATGAGGGTTATGTTGAAAAGTTGGACGATGTAATCCAGACGGATGCCGCAATTAATGCAGGTAATTCGGGAGGACCACTCCTTAATTCGGCGGGACAGGTGATTGGTATCAATGTTGCAGTTGCATCTGGCGCCCAAAACATTGGCTTTGCCATACCCGTAAATGTTGTTAGATCTGCACTCGACGAATTTAATAAATCCGGGAAATTTACTGCAAAGGCCTACCTTGGGGTTGAGTATCAGATGGTAAGTAAGCAAAGTGCTGTTTTAAACGACATTCCGCAGGGTGCATATGTTGTAAACGTTGTTGTCGATTCTCCTGCCGAAAAAGCGGGGATTAAGGTTGACGACATTATAGTAAAGATCGGAAATGATAAAGTAGCCGATCAGACAAACGGACTTTCGGATGTAATAAAGAAATATAAGCCCGGTGATGAAATCGAGTTGGAAATTTGGAGAGATAACGAATCGGTGAAAATTAAGGCCACTCTTTCGGAATATCAGGGGTAAAGATTTTTTACAGGTTTTGAGTAAGGGCTAGAACTTTCTCCAGGTTGCCTTCAATTATTGAACTAAGATTTCCCCAATTTTTTCCGATACGATGGTCGGTTACACGATCCTGAGGAAAGTTGTAGGTACGGATTTTTTCCGACCGCATTCCTCGACCGATTGCACTCCTATAGCCGGCGACGGTTTTTTCTTTTTCAAGTTCTGATTTTTCCCAAAGACGGGAGCGGAGTATTGACATTGCAATTTCCCGATTTTGTTCCTGAAAGCGTTCTTCTCTGGCGGTAACGACAATTCCTGAGGGTTTGTGTGTTAGTCTCACCGCAGTTGACACTTTATTTACGTTTTGTCCGCCGTGTCCGCCGGCTCGAAAGAACTGGATGTCGACATCTTGTGGGTTGATTCGAATATCTGAATCCTTGATTTCGGGAAGTACTGCCACGGTTGCAGTTGATGTGTGAATGCGTCCGCGTTTTTCGGTTGAAGGAACTCTTTGTACGCGGTGCACTCCGGACTCATTTTTCAATAAATTGAAAACATTAGTACCTGTAATCTTGAGCGTTAGTTCATCGACAGCACTGACTTTCCAACCCATCTTGATTGCATACCGGTAATACATCCGAAGTAGGTCTGCCCCCCAAAGCTTTGCTTCATCTCCACCGGTTGCTCCTCGGATTTCGATGTAGACCTTTTGGTTATTGTTGTCCATATATGGAAAAAAGAAGGCTGGCAAAAAAAACGGGCGACTAACCTTGCGATTTTTTGCTTTTTGCGATCTTGCGAAGTTCTTCCAGAGTATCCGGCCTTTCGAGTTCGCGTTCAAGTTGTTTTTGTTTTTTCAGTTTTCTCTTCTCCGACTTGGAAACTCGTTCGGTTTGGGCTTTTGCCTTTTTGTTTAGGTATGCGTCAACGCGACCGGCAGTATCAATATATTTCATCTGGCCTGTATAAAAAGGATGACAATTGGAACAGATTTCAACCTGGATTTTAGGAACCGTTGCCCCGACAGTGAAACTATTCCCGCAAGCGCAGGTCACTACACATTCGTCATACCACTTTGGATGAATCGTTGTTTTCATAAGATACTAAACAAAAAAAATCAGTAAGCGAATAAGCTTACAGCTAAGAAAGAATTATAGCAAAAATGTAAAAGAACACAAAGGCTAAAACTAATTTGTTTTGCTACTTTGTACCTTTTGTTTTTCTGTACTCAGCGACAAATACTCCCAGGATTATAATGGTGGTTCCGATGATGAAAGGAAGTGTTACCTCTTCTTTTAGCCAAAATACGGCCAGTGGAGCAGCAAAAATGGGGGAGAGATATGAAAAAAGCGTTGCTTCCGAAGCCTCGATATTTTTCTGTCCTTTTTGAAAGAGAAAATAAGCAAGTGATCCCGACAAGACTGCCATATACCATACACCAAGGTGTGCTTTGAAGGGAGCCAGAGAAACAGTGTAAAGAAGGTTGGTTGCACCGCCGGATTGGTATAAAGCAAAGGGTAGACAGCTTAAAAATCCCAATACAAACATATATGTAGTCATAAGAAGAACGTCAATTTTATGATGTAGCTCCTTTTTAGTAATTATTACGTAAATGACCCATGCAATATTTGCAAGAATGATTAGTAGGTTACCCATTGTTGATCGCTCTCCTATTTGGATGTCATTGAACAACGGTTCTGCGACAACGATTAAAGTTCCCAACAGAGTTGTAATAATTCCAACAATTTCCTTTTTTGTCACATTCTCTCTCAGTAAAATTGCGCCTCCCAAAACTACAAAAATCGGCGCTGTGTTTCCAATAATTGAAGCGTCTAAAACATTTGATTTGTCGTATCCGTAGAAAAGTAGAGCCATGTTAATCGAGGATCCGAATAGTCCCGCCAGAGTTAGCATAATAATTTCCCGTTTTGACTTCGGGAATTTTGGCTTTAACACAATTGCTATCGGAAGCATTAAAATTGATGAAATAAAAAAACGGTATGTTAAAAAGATCATGGGAGGGAAATCGGGGAGGGTGTATTTGATAATAGGTCCGGCTATGCCCCATATGGCAGTAACAATTAAAAGTAAAATATACGATTTAACCCGTTCTTTGGACACATTTCATTATCAACCACCCGTGGCTGGTAGGCAAGAGGTATTAGGGGAGTGTTATTTAACTGTTTAACAGTGAACTTATTGAGTTATTGAACACCTTCTTTTGTGTTTGGGTGGACATGTTCTTTATCGTTACGGTATCTGTTGCCACTTCTTCAGGGCCTAAAATTATTGCAAAGGGAATTCCTTTTTTATCGGCGTATTTGAGATGTTTTTCCAGTTTTGCTTTTGGGTCCGAATAGATCTCGCAATTAATGCCTTCTCTTCGCAGCTTTGTGCTGAATTTGAGAGATTCACTCATAAGTTCGGGAGAAAATATTGTGACAAGAGCTTTTGTCTTATTGACGGTAAGGGTAGGATATTTGTTGTAATATCTTAAGATTTCTTCTATTACCATATCTCCCATGGCAAATCCCACTCCTGGAATTTTTGTTTTAGATCCGACATCGGATGTTAAACTGTCATATCTTCCACCCCCCCATATTGCCCTGAAATCTCCTTTAACATCCCAGCCTTCGAATACGGTCTTGGTGTAATAATCCAAGCCTCTTACAATTGAAGCATCATATTCGATATAAGACGCGACGCCAGCTTTTTCGAGATATGAAAAGATTGTTTTTAGCCAATCTGATTCTTGATAACCGTTTTTGTCCTGTAAGATATCCAACGTTTGTTGGACTTGTTTGTCTGTAAGAGATGCTTCTTTCAGCATTTCTTTGAAATCGGTTTCGTTGACCTTGTTTTTTTTGTCGATAACCTTAATAAGGGAAGAGGTACGTTCTTTTGGAACTCCAATACTTTCCAATTTGCTTTCCAAATTTTGTCTATCGTTGATCTTTATCTTTACTTCATCGGGAGTAAGCCCTAGTTTCTGATAGAAATTTGCAGCGATTGTAATTACCTCCGCATCCGCTTCTGGGGTGTCGGTTCCCAAGATATCAACATCCCACTGGAAGAATTCGCGCCCTCTTCCTTTTTGTGGCGATTCGTAGCGGAATCTTCTTCCGTAGGTAAACCACTTAACAGGAAATGTTAAATTATTCTCGTTTTGAGAAACGATACGTGCAAGACTTGGTGTCATTTCCGGTCTTAGGGCAACGGTTTTTCCCGATTTGTCTTCAAAAGTGAAAGCTTGTTTTTTTACCAATTCCTCACCGGATTTTGCGGCATAGAGATCCAACGACTCAATGGTAGGGCCGTTATATTCCTGAAAACCGAAGGATTCGGAGATTCTCTTTAGACTCTCGTAAAACCAATTCTGAAAGGCCATGTCATCGGGCAGAAAATCCCTGAATCCTTTTAAAAGCTGAATGTTTGTTTTCATACCGTTATATTTTATAACAAACAAATACTATTTCCCATTATAAGTATTGGACGTGTTTGATTGAGGGTGTTTCCGGAGCTTACTCGGCCTGGGAGCTGAGGATATAAATCCGTCTTGCGATGTTTTCGTCTTTGTCGGGTGCATATGTTCCTATTACGGTATCTCCCTCGCTAATGTTTGCGAAGCGAACCTTTTCTGAAGTGGCCGAATCACCTTTATAGGTTTTTGAATTGTTGTCTATTGCGATTACAATATTGCCTGAATTTTGCTGTGCAATTTCCATATCCGCTTTATTTTTAACAGAGACCGTTCCGTAAAAGACCTTGACCTCTTCTGCCGTTTCCGGTTGGGTTACAATAATTCTGAAAGCGTCAAGGACCGAGTTGTCTTTTGTGTACCCCAAAGCCATTATGTAATCGCCGATGGCGACATCCGATGCAGCGATTTTTGTTGTTGTTTTTCCAACCTTTGCAAACGTTGTCAGACTGCTTGAGTATGAGATTTGTTTGATTTCTCCATTTGTGGTTTTCATTTGAATACTCATGTCGGTTATGTCGGTTACGGTTCCTTTAAAAAACTCCGCCTTTTTTTGAACGTTTTCCAGTTTTTCTTCAATCTTGTCTTCGACATCTTCCGATTCGGATGATTCTGAAGAGTCTGATTTAGAGGCTTCCGAGGAGTAAACAACTTCAAGTTTTACGTTTGAGCGCGAATTATCCGCGGCGACTGAATTAATATCGAGGTAGTTTATTGATGGATCGATCTCGTATTCAAAATTAAAAGATCCGTCGCTTGCGCTTTTTGTAAAATAATCGCCGGTTCCTCCGGTTGCAATAACATAACTTCCGGCTTTTGTAGTGCCCGTTATTTGAATAATGTCATTTCCAAAAACCTGCATATTGTCAGGTTTCAGAAGAGTAAGTATGGAATTGCTGCTTGTTTCGGAAGCGGTTTCTTTCGTATTGACAAAAGAACCCTCTGCCGAACTTTCGGAGTTTTGTTTAATAGCTTTATTTGCCCGGAATATTCCAAAAGCTAAAATTAGCCCTAGGGTAACCCCGAAAATCACTGCGAAAGTTGTCTCTTTACGCATATTTGAAATTTAAGCAAAGACAACTATATTTTACTAACTTCTCCTTGTCAAGTTAACGAGAAAGAAATAAGATACATATTGCGTATGGACATAACATATCTTGGCCACTCGTCATTTAAATTTAGGGGGAAAACGGCAACTGTTATTACAGACCCCTTTGATCCTGTAATGGTTGGTCTAAAATATCCCAAAAATGAGGCCGATATTGTGACAGTGTCGCACAATCACAATGATCACAATAAAGTAGATTTGGTTGCCAATACAAAAATGGTGATTTCCGGGGCGGGGGAGTATGAGATTATGGGGGTATCTGTCATTGGTGAAGAAACAGACCATGATGCTACCGGAGGATCTGAAAGAGGGAAAAATGTAATTTATGTTTTTGAAGTTGATGGTGTGAGAATTGCACACCTTGGGGATTTGGGTCACAAACTTTCCGATAAAATTATTGAGCAACTTGGAGATATTGATGTTTTGATGATTCCTGTTGGAGGAATCTTTACAATAGGTCCGAGGGAAGCGGTTGATGTTGCCAAAGAATTTGACTCTCCATACATCATCCCCATGCACTACAAAGTTCCGGGAATAAACGAAGAAAATTTTGGGAAACTCAGTACGGTTGACGACTTCCTGAAGGAGTCAGGATACGAAGTAGAAAAACTTGATAAATTGATTCTCAAGAAAGAGTTAATTAATTACGAACAGAGGAAAGTTGTAATTTTGGAGAAAAAATAGTTATTAACTACTGTTTCCTAATTCTGCCCTTTATTTAGATGGTTTTAAATTCCTTAAGAGCCGATCCTAAAATTCCTCCTCATTCTACTGAGGCAGAAACTTCAGTTCTTGGGGCAATGCTTTTGGACAAAGATTCGATAATTTCTGTGGCAGAGTTTTTGGAAGCGACCGATTTTTACGATGAGCGGCACAGAAGAATATACGAAGCAATGATTTCTCTTTATGAGGACAGGGTGCCTATCGATATTTTAACCGTTTCGGAGAAACTGAAAAAGAAAAAAGAATTTAAAAATGTCGGGGGTGCAACGTATCTTGCGGAATTGACAAATGCAGTGCCGACTGCTGCTCACGTTGAACACTATGGAAAAATTGTTAAGAATCTGGCCACAAAAAGACAGCTTTTGTCGGCTTCTTTAAAGCTTTCCGAAATGTCCTTTGATGAAGGCGTTTCGGCTGAAGATTTACTCGACAAGGCCGAATCGGAAATATTCTCTCTTACGCAAAAACATCTGGCAAAATCCTTTACCTCGGTTAGAAGTGCTTTGGAAGAGAGCTTTGACAGACTTGATGAGTTGCACAAAAGAGCGGATGGGCTTCGTGGTGTACCCACCGGTTATAAAGATCTGGATGATAGTTTAGCAGGATTCCAACCTTCAAATTTGCTTATATTAGCCGCGAGGCCGGGTGTCGGAAAAACAACACTGGCACTTAATATTGCACAAAATGTTGCCGTTAAATACAAGAAAAGCGTTGGCTTTTTCTCCCTCGAAATGAGCAAAGAGGAACTTGTAGATAGACTTTTGGTATCTCAGGCGGACATTGACGCGTGGAAGCTTAAGACAGGGAAACTTTCCGAGGATGACTTTACTTCACTTTCCAATGCAATGGGAGAGTTGGCTGAGGCGCCGATTTATATTGACGACACCCCCGCATTATCAATTTTGGAAATGCGCACAAAAGCAAGACGTCTTCAGGTGGAACACGGACTGGATTTAATAATTGTTGATTATTTACAGCTTGCACGTTCAAGACAGCTTGAAAATAGGGTTCAGGAGGTTTCGGAGATATCGCAGGGATTGAAAAATCTTGCGAGGGAACTTAAGGTCCCGGTTCTTGCTCTTTCTCAGCTTTCCAGAGCGGTGGAGCAAAGGGGTGGCCCGAAAAGACCTCAACTGGCTGATCTCCGTGAATCAGGAAGCATAGAACAGGACTCAGATGTGGTCATGTTCCTTTGGCGTGAAGATGAAGCGAATCTCGAGAATGTCGAGCTCGATATCGCCAAACACAGAAATGGTCCAACTGGATCGATTAAGCTCTTCTTTAAGGGAGACAGAATTAAATTTTACAGCAGAGACACGAAGAGATAGTTTTTTGTGTGCCGAGGGAGGGGGTCGAACCCTCACAAGCTGTTATGCTTACAGGTTTTTGAGACCTGCGCGTCTGCCATTCCGCCACCTCGGCTTATTGGGACTTCACATATTTTAGCAAATTCCTTTAAAATAATCCGCATTTAGAATATACTTACGTACTTTAAGCTATGGACTTACGTATTCAGAAACAGGCTGATATTTTAGTAAATTACTCCCTCAAGGTAAAGAAGGGGGAGAATATAGTATTAATATCGGATTTTGCGGGTGTGCCCCTTGCCTTGGAAGTATATAAGAAGCTGATTAAAAACGGTGCTTCAGAAGTGAGGGTGAAATTTGATTCACATGAGTTTTCAAAAGCGTATTTTGAAAATGCCTCCAATGAACAACTTAAACATTTTCCAACAATCGAAAATTATGAAACCAGAAACGCCGATTGTTATATCCGAATATTGGCCCCTACTAACACCAGAGCTTTGGGCTCAATTGACGCGAGTAAGATTAGTCTTAGATCAAAAACGACCCATAAAATTTCAGAATATCGCGTTGAACATACAAGATGGGTTATCACTCAGTACCCGACTGAAGCACAGGCACAGGAAGCGGATATGTCTCTGTCTGAATATGAGGATTTTGTTTTTGGGGCCGTCAACGACGTCGACTGGCAGAAGAAATGGAAGGAGCAGGAAACCTTAGGGAAACTGATCGACAAAACAGCCAACGTTAAAATCATTGGCGAAGATACGGATCTTTCGCTGTCAATCAAAGGCAGAAAAGCTGAAAATGCAGGAGGAAACTACAACATGCCGGATGGGGAAGTTTTTACATCGGCAGTTGAAAATTCCGTAAATGGTTATATTACATATACATTTCCAGCTCTTTATATGGGAAGAGAATTTACAAATGTTAGACTTGAGTTTAAAAACGGTAAAGTTGTAAAAGCCCAGGCGGATAAAAACAGCGCTGACCTAAATAAAATTCTCGATATGGATAGGGGGGCGAGGTTCGTAGGTGAGCTAGGAATTGGGAACAATTATGCTATAAAACGCTTTACGAAAAACATTTTGTTTGACGAGAAAATCGGTGGAACTATTCATTTGGCGTTAGGGAAGGGTTACAAGTCAACTCTTAGTAAAAACACCTCTGCGCTTCATTGGGACATGATTAAAGACCTTCGAATCGGCGGGGAGCTTTGGTTTGACGATAAATTGGTACAGAAAAACGGCAAATGGAAAATTAGTCTTTAAGGGAATTTATTTTTTCAACCAGACAAGTGCTGCAGTAACCGTGATGATTTGTGTAACAATTCCCCAAAACATACCGATGTTGAACTGATGTTGTTTTTGGAAGGACAACCATTTTTTCAAAAACTTACTTTTGTAATTTAGAAATATATACGGAGCTTCCATGAGATCCGGGAGGACGGCAAGAAAACAGCAGGCAAATATCAGTAAGGTTTTTTTAATATCAGGCAAGAAGGAAAGTGCGATAGCTGAACCTCCAAGCAAGGCCAAAGACGAATCGATTATGATAATTTTCATGCTTTTTGGGTCAATTACCTTAACATCGCCTTTCTGTGTTGTTATGTGGGGATTCCAATGTGGCATTTCATCCAATACAAAATGCGAAAGAAGTGCCATGGGGATGGCAAGTGCGGGATTTGAAGTTTTTGCAGCAATTACGGCAGCAACGATGGTATGCGGTGTTTCAAGCACAAGATACATATTAAAGAAAACAAAGCTAACTGTCAAACCTTCATTGTGTTATCATTCAACTAGAAAGGCTTAAATAACCCTGGAGATTATATGGAAATTGTACTTATTGTATTTTGTTTTTTTATTTTCTGCTTTGTGTTTTGGAGAGAACTCAAAGAAGATTATATTCCCAGCCAGATTTTTTCAACGGCTTTAACAATTGGATTTTTGTTTCTTGTTGCCTATACCTTGACTTCGTATTTCCTGAAACAATATAGGTTTTGGTTTCTGGTTTTTTCGGTGATACTCGGATATATTATAGGATCAAAGAGGACGGGTCTTAAATATTATGAGGGTTATGACAATATGGTTTTGGGAGCTTTGATTTCACTTGTTGCGTCTGCCGTTATTTTGATCAAACACTGGGGTATAGATTGGATTTTGTTTTATGCCTCTGTAGTATTATCTTTGTCTGTGTTTGTTTTAATTAAGAAAAACTATAAGGCGTTTATATGGTACAAATCGGGGAAGAGGGGTTTTTCGGGACTTTTTACCGTTGGTGTGTTTTTCTTAATTCGATCTATTATCTCTTTCGCAAAACCGGATTTTGTATTGTCGCTTACCGAGTACGACATGTTTATTTCAGGATTGATTTCTTTCGCGTCTTTTCTTAATATATTCATATTGGCAAACAAATAGAACATGATAAAAAATACCGTATTGGAAAAGAAAAAAGATTCTTTAAAGTTTCCCTCAAATTTGGTGGCTCCGATTGCGGGAATTCTCAAACTGAATCTGAAGAAAATGGAGGTTCAGAAGAAAGAAATAATAAAAGAGGATCCGTTTAAAAATAACGCCAGGATATTGGATAATGCGTCTCCGGATGCGGATGCCGAGGAGCAATTTGGGCACGCCAGAACGTCAGCCTTAAAAGAACAGATTGATAGACAGATAATTCAGACGAGAAAAGCGTTAACGAGAATTAAGATTGGGAAGTATGGTATCTGTGAAGACTGTGGAAACATGATTGATACAGACAGACTTGTTGCTTACCCCGAAGCGACACTTTGTAAGATTTGCAAGGCAAAAAGAGAGAAATAAATTTAAGCTTCTTTTTAGTTGGACCCTCTGATGCTAAAATCGGATTATGGAAGACCCCAATGTTGTTTATGAAGACGGTTCGATATTGGTTTTGAATAAACCTGCCGGTTTGGTTGTTAACGATGCGGTGACTGCCCACGGAAATCCGATTGTACAAAATTGGCTTAAAGAAAACTTTTCTTACGAAATTTCAGGAATGGATGATATGAGATCCGGTATTGTCCATCGGCTGGATAAGGAAACAAGTGGTTTATTGGTTATAGCGAAGAATCAGGATGTGTTTATAAATCTGCAAAAGCAATTTGCCGATAGGGAAGTAAAAAAGGAGTACCTGGCCTTAGTCCATGGAAAATTTAAAAATCCTAAAGAGGATGTAGTTGCGACTGTTGGGAGGTTGCCGTGGAATAGGGAAAGGTTTGGAATATTACCTTCAGGTAAGCCGGCGGAGACGGGATTTGAAAGACTTAAGATTTATAAAGATAAGCAGGGTAGTTGGTATAGCTTGGTCAGAGCATTTCCAAAAACCGGAAGAACCCACCAAATCAGGATCCATCTTAAGTACTTAGGTTACCCAATTGTCGCAGACTCTTTTTATGCGGGGAGAAAGACTTCGAGGAAAGATAGACTTTGGTGTGGAAGATTGTTCTTGCACGCCGAAAAGATTTGTTTTAAACATCCCAAAAGTGGAAAAGTGGTTTGTTTTGAATCCCCACTTCATCCTGACCTTTCTACCTCGTTGGAAAGTTTGAGTGTGGTCTAAATAGCCTTCTGCATATTTAATTTAGATTCTTTTTGAGCTATCGTAAAAGTAGAGTAGCCCGGTGCGAAAACAATAATATGAATTCTCGTTTTAACCAGAGGAAGAGAAACAGGATAAAAAGCAAAGAACTATTAGGCAAATTGACAAGAATTTTTCGAACATCGTTTTTTTGTATAGTCTTCCTGGTGGTAATGTTTTTGTTGGTATTGGTAATCCGCTTTCGTAACAAGTATTCTTTCGAAAAAGCAGTTAATTCGGTAGTTGTATATAAAGACGGGGTGACGATTATCAGATTCGACCCGTTTTATAACGAACTGCTAACACTGAATGTTTATGAAAACATATCAGTCGAATCGGCAGGTGGTTTTGGCAGTTATCCATTAAAAAATATTTACGCACTAAGTGAAAATGAAAAAAAAGGTGACGAGATGTTCAGAAAAACCATTATGAGGAATTTCCATATACCGATTTACACCACTGTGGATTGTAGAAATCAGGCGGTTGGGAAAAGGTCGTTTTTAAGCTTGGTTTTCTCCTGTAGAAAGACAAAGGATTTTGACGATATTTTGTATTTGATCTACACAAAATGGAAAACTGGAAATAATAAAGTCGAGAAAAACATTGAAGACTACAGGGGTGTTTTTGCCAAGGGTGAGGAATCGGATGAAGATTTTCGTTTGAACGAAAATGTTTTCGAGAAACTGGAACTGGATTTTTCACAAAGTGTAGATATTGATGATGTTGTAAATATTTCGATAAAAACTGTAGGTGACGCTAGTGTTCCGGATTATTTTAGTGATGTCGTAAGGGTTATGGGGGGGAGGGTGGTCGAAACGGGTAGAGGTGATTTTGATGTTGATTTCGGGACCTGTAAAATTACCGGCTCAAATAAAGTGTTTATTAAAAATATAGGGAAAGTTTTTGGGTGCAAGGTCGTATATCAGAAAGGCAATGTCGATGCTGAATTGTATTTTTCTCCCGATTATTTGGCCACCTTCTAATCAACCTATGTTTCCGAACCTGATTCTTCTTGTTCCACAGTACTCTCGTCTGTTTTAACGGAGGTGCTATCTGTTTCTTCCTCAAACGACGATGTGGGGGATGACTCTGTTTTGTCGCGGACCAGTTCCGGAGGAGTGTATGAAATATAATCGATTCTTTCGGACGAGAAGGATGATTTGTTTGAATACTTATCCGGCCGGCAGATTTCCCTAATAAATACTTTAACACCATGGTTGTCGATAGACTTAATTGCAAAGACGTACTGATAACCAAGTTTAATTAATTTTTTGATTTTTATGGATACGTCATCGGGTAATTTTCCGATATAATCTCCGGAGTCGGAGACGATTGATATTCTATGGCTTTTTGCACTGCTATAAACAATCTCTCCGCAGTTTAGTTTGGCAATAATAGGCTTATCACAGGTATGGATCAGGTGAATAATCTTGGTTTTTCCGGGTTCTTCTAGAAACATGTCGGGAGAGAGTTGTTTTGAGGTGTTTTTGTCGACCTTTTTAAGAGTTTTCCATTTTTCGAAACACTTAACCGCAATTGGATTGTAAGGGTCAATTTTTAGAATTTTACTGATAGTTGCTTTTGCATTCTTGATGTTGCCCAGTTCGAAATAAGCTTTTGCAAGTCGGTTTAAGGAATCTATATCGTGGGGGTTTTGTTTGATTATGGTGAGGTTAATATCCCTGGCTTCTTCCCATTTTCCGGAAAGGGCTTTTCCAATAGCTTGATGGGCAAGATCTTGATTCATAGCTACTAAATTCTTAAGTGTAAGTATATTGTCCGCCACAATCTTGTCAAGAATGTAACTCAAACAAATCTGTTTTAGATCTTTAAGATGGACATATTTACTTGTATAATTCGTTTTTGAATAAGGATTATGTCGGGACATTCACATTTCGCGACAATTAAAAGAGCCAAAGAAGCCAAAGATGCTCAAAAAGGTAAGAGTTTTTCAAAACATGCGAGGGCAATTTCCATTGCCGTAAAAGCTGGTGGTGGACCGGACCCCGATTCGAATTATAAGCTTAGGATGGCCATTGAGGCAGCACGAGCAGACAATCTTCCAAAAGAAAATATCGAGAGGGCGATTTCCAAAGCCTCAACCGAGGCGGCAAATCTTGAAGAATCTACTTATGAGGGATTTGGACCTTATGGAATTTCGGTCATTGTCGAAGTGGCAACGGACAATAGGAACCGTACTGCACAGGAGCTGAAAAATATTTTTGAAAAAGGGGGAGGAAACATGGGTGGCCCAGGATCCGTTGCATATAATTTTGAGAGTAAGGGAATGATCAGAGTTCAAAAAACTGCAGATCCGAGCGCCCAATTATTAGACCTTATCGATGTCGGAGTGGAGGATTATGAAGAGACGGATAGCGAAATGATTATCTATACCCCTTATGATAAAACCGCTCAGATAAGGGATGCCATTGCGGCGAAAAATTATACTGTCACCTCAGCACAGGCTATAAAGAAAGCGGTCAACTCCGTGAATATTGACGATGCCGACAAAGCAAAGAAAGTCTTTACTTTTGTAGAGAGGTTGGAGGAATATGAAGATGTACAAAATGTTTATACAAATATGGAAATTAGCGACGAAATTATGGATAAAGTAGAGGTGTAAATATTCCTACCTCAGATACAAATCCGGAGATATGTTATCAGACAAAAAAAAACGCTTCGCTATCAGTTCAATTATACTATCAATCATCCTGCTTTCGATCAAATTTATTGACAATCAAACGCTTAAGTTTATAGACATAGCCTTTCTTGGCTTAATGACGACAGTCTCTTTTTGGTGGTCATTGAAGGAGGGGATAAAGACAAGAATAACTTTTCTTGTCACACTCCTACCACTCTATTATTCAGTGGGAATCGCGCTTTTTTGGTTTCTACTTCCAAGTACTATCTGGGTCACTATTGCGATAGTCATACTATACGGAATCTCGATTTATTTGCTGTTTTTGACGGAGAATGTTTTTTCGGTTTCCTCACTTAAAACAATTGCCTTGTATAGAGCCGCTAAAGGAGTTGGTTTTTTGTTTACCTTGATTGCCTTCTTCTTCTCACTTAATGCTCTAATTTCACTAAAGATTCCTTATTACTACTTGGGGATTTTAGTGTTTTTTATCATCTACCCTTTGTATTTGCAGGGGTTCTGGAGTTCGACCCTTCAAGATAAAATGGATAAGCGACTAAATTCAATCGCCATTGTTTCAGCTATGTTTCAAGCCCAAGTTTCTGTAATATTGTTTTTCTGGCCAGTTCCGGTTATCGTCGGCTCGCTTTTTTTAACAATTGTTTTTTATATATTGCTCGGTCTCGGTCAGAGTAAATTGGAAGACAGGTTATTTTCTCAAACAATCAGAGAATACCTGACAGTAGGAGCTGTTGTATTTATCGTAATGTTATTTTCCACAAGCTGGGCTGGATATTAAATAATATATTTTTTTCTAATAAACACATCTTCATTATTTTTCAGACATAGACAGGCGGGGAGGGGGAGTAGAAAGTGGGTTGTACCCCATAGTATTATTATAGGATATTAGCAGCGGTACATGTTTTCACGATATTTTTTCAATCTTTTCACGACGTATGCAGATTTTTGTCAAACAAACAAATACCGAAACATAGTTACACACATTTTACTAAGCATTATATGTTTGGGGGATGATATACTTTGATATAGTTATCAGCCTCCTGTTGTAAGTGCGTACCTTTTTCTATTGTGGATAACTTTAAGAGTTTATTTTGCATAGGTTACCGCTATCACTACTTTATC
>Ga0172379_10003972_pt1 | contig 22643 bp, 38 predicted proteins | sample GrowelOW334metaG_FD_119756 | JGI IMG/M metagenome (GOLD analysis project Ga0172379, IMG submission 119756) | Groundwater microbial communities from an aquifer near a municipal landfill in Southern Ontario, Canada - Groundwater well OW334 metaG | ecosystem: Environmental > Aquatic > Deep... | reverse complement strand
TACCCGCGGAATGAAAGAGCCGGAAATGAAAAAGATTTCCGAATGGATTTTAAAAGTTGTTAACCATGTAAAAGATGAAAAATTACCTGAAGAGAAGGAAAAAAGAGGCGAGTATATAAAATCATTCAGACAAAAAATCAAAAGTGATAAATTTTTAGAAAATATTGCAGAAGAAGTGAAAAATCTTTGTAAGAATTTTCCCACACCTTAGATATTAGCCTCGGAATATAATATAATACTCACATGACAACCATTTTCGACGGACGAAGCTTTGCCAATGTAAAAATTGAAGCTTTGAAAATTGTAACTACAGGATTAAAATCACGCGGCACCACTCCGCATTTGGCATCAATTCTTATCGGGAATGGCGAAGCGAGTCGTCTATACGTTGGTTTAAAGAAAAAAGCAGCTGAGAATATTGGGGCAGAAATGGACTCGTATTTATTGCCCGAAAAAGCCAGTATCGAATCAGTTCTTATTTTGATAGAGTCTCTCAATTCTGATGAAAATATCAATGGAATAATGGTCCAATTGCCGATTCCCGGAAATCTTTCGAATCAAAAAGAAAAAATTATTAATGCAATTGATCCTAAAAAAGACGTAGATGGACTTAGAAAAGATAGCCATTTTTTACATCCGACTTCAAAAGCTGTTATGGATATTTTATTTGAAGCCAGAAAAGACGTGCAACTGTCTTTCAAGAATACGGTGGCGGTGGTGGGGGCAACAGGAATGGTGGGAGCGCCACTGGTTAAGGAACTTAAAAAAGAAGGATATAGAGTTTTAGAGGCAAATTCAAAAACAATAAATTTAGAAAAGCTCACACTAAAGGCAGATGTTGTGATTAGCGCAACCGGTATTCCAAATCTAATTAAACCCGGAATGATTAAAGATGGTGTTATTGCTATCGATGTTGGTTCTCCTCATGGAGATTTTGATGCTGAAGTTTCAAAAAAAGCAGTTTTTTTTACTCCCGTACCTGGTGGAGTGGGTCCGGTTACAATTTCCTGCCTTTTAGAAAATTTAATCGAGACTTGCTAAATAGACCCTAGCCTTATATAATTCACAATTGTTAGACACACATCGGTCAGGCTTTCTGGACAACTTCCGACCGATGGAGGAAAAAGAAAGTCATTGATTTTAAATGTCAAAAATTAATATTTCACTTGAAGATATGGTAGATGCGGGAGCTCACTATGGACATCAAACTAAACGATGGAATCCGAAAATGGGTGAGTATCTTTATGGGGAAGAAAGTGGTGTTCATATTTTTGATTTAACAAAAACAAAACCTCTAATTGAAGAGGCTTTGGAATTTTTAGCAAAATCTGCCAAAGAAGGAAAAAGAATTTTGATTTTGGGAACCAAAAAGCAAATTAAAGATAAGGTTGCAGAAGTTGCTCAAAAAGCAGGTGTTGCCTATGTTAACGAAAGATGGCTGGGGGGTACGATTTCCAATTTTAATCAAATTAAACGCTCCATAGCAAAAATGGAAGAAATGAAGGAAAATCTTTTGTCCGGTGCTTATTCTAAATATACAAAAAAGGAAAGACTTCTAATTGATCGTGAAATTATACGTCTTGAGAAATTTTTTGGAGGTATAAAATCAATGACCGACATCCCCGACATACTTTTTGTGATAGATACTAAAAGAGAATCGGCGGCTGTTTATGAAGCGTCTGTTAAGAAAATCCCAATAGTTGCAATAGTTGATAGCAATTCTGATCCGGATCTTGTTGATTATCCGATTCCGATGAATGACGATGCCAGCAAAGCCTTGGAATATATTTTAAATTTAGTTGCAAAAGCAATTTCTGAAAAATAACATGGCAATAAACATAAATTTAATTAAAAAACTCAGAGAAGAAACAGGAGTTGCCATAATCCGCATCCGTGAGGTTTTGGAAGAGGTCAAAGGTGACGAAAAAGAAGCTTTGGCAATTCTTAAAAAAGAAGGATTTGAAAAAGCTGCAAAAAGAGAAGATAGGGTTACTTCTGAAGGAAAGATTTTTGTTTACGCACACCACACAGGGAAAGTGGTGGGAATGATTGAGCTTCTTTGTGAGACAGATTTTGTTGCAAAAACAGAAGTTTTTGAATCAATTGGACGTGATCTTGCAATGCAAATAGCTTCTATGGGGAACAAGGATTTCGAGAATCAGGATTTTGTTAAAGATGGAAGTAAAAAAGTATCTGATTTAATTAAAGAATTAAGAGCCAAAACAGGAGAAAACGTTCGCATTGGACGATCCTTTCATGTAGAATTAGGGAAAGATTAAATGGACGAAACTTCAATCAGAGTTAAAATGCAATCGACTCTTGATGCTATTTCTTCGGATATTGGCGCAATCAGAACCGGTCGCGCAAACACATCCTTAGTTGAAAACATTGTTTGCCCAGCATATGGTGGCACTCAAAGACTTAAAATTATGGAGCTTGCTACTATTTCAATCCCTGATCCATCACAAATTATTATTAACCCTTGGGATAAAAGCATAATAGGAGATATTCGAAAAGGAATAATTGAGGCAAATGTCGGACTTAATCCTTCGATCGACGGAGAAGTTGTTAGAATTGCCATTGCACAAATGACAACAGAGGATAGGGAAAAGTTTGTAAAACTCCTTTCGGGAAAATTGGAAAATGGTAAAGTTGGAATTCGTCAGATCAGAGGGGATGAAATGCATGAAATAAAAGGTAAATTTGAGGCTAAGGAAATTACCGAAGATGATAAGTTTGCTTTCGAGAAAAAACTTCAGGAAATAACCGATGAATATGTTAATAAAATTGATGAGATGGGTGCCAAGAAAAAAACCGAACTTCTTCAAATATAGATTTGCCCTTGCTCCGGCACGATTCATAATACATAATACTTAGAGCATGTTTACATCAATACTTGTTTTTATTTTGGTTCTTTCTGTGCTCATTTTAGTTCATGAATTTGGACATTTTTTTGTTGCAAGAAAATCCGGAATAAAAGTAGAGGAGTTTGGTTTTGGATTACCACCCAGAATTTTTGGTAAAAAAATCGGCGAGACAATCTATTCCATTAATGCATTTCCTTTTGGTGGTTTTGTAAGACTTCACGGCGAGCAGGAAGAAGGCGAAGAAATAAATATTAAACGTTCATTTTTGCACAAAAGTAAAAAGACTAGAGCTTTAGTAATAATAGCGGGAGTAATAATGAATTTTATTCTAGCAATTACCGTCTTTGCAATTGCATATTCTTTTACAGGAATTCCCAGAGAGACAGGAAAAGTAAAAGTAATAGATGTTGCATCCGGCTCTCCCGCTCAGGAAGCGGGAATTGCAATAGGGGACGTTGTTACTAAAGTTGGTGGAGAGATGGTTTCTTCTTCAGATGATTTTATAGTTAAAACAGCCACCTATAAAGGAAATAAAGTGACTTTTGAAATTCAGAGAGCTGAAAATACAATGAAAATTAATCTTTCTCCCAGAGAAAATCCTCCTGAAGGTGAAGGGCCTATTGGTGTAACAATTACAACGATGGAAGTGTATTTTCCCCCCGTTTGGCAACGACCATTTTATGGAATTTATTATGGTTTTAAAGAAGGTGTTTATTGGGGTAAAACTATTGTCTTAAGTTTGGGAAATCTTATCCTGGAAATATTTAAGGGGAACCTTCCGAAAGGGGTATCAGGACCAATCGGTATTTATGCCGTTACGACAGAAGCTTCCAAGGGAGGTATTTTAGCACTTCTTAATTTTGTGGGAATTCTTTCAGTGAATTTGGCAATTCTTAATATTTTTCCATTTCCGGCACTTGATGGCGGACGCTTATTGTTTATTGGAATCGAGGCGGTTACCAGAAAAAAAGTTCCAAATAAAATCGAAATGATAATTAACAATATTGGTTTTCTTCTTTTATTGAGCCTTCTTCTTGTCATCACCGCTGGGGATATAAAAAGATTGATTGTTACCGGCGGAATTGAGGGATTTATTAATTCCATGTTGTAAAATATAAATTATGCGACAATCAGAACTTTTTCCAAAAACCAGAAAAGAATCTCCAAAAGATGCGGAGAGTATAAACCATAAACTTCTTGTTCGTGCAGGTTTTGTTGATCAACTAATGAGTGGCAGTTGGACTCTTTTGCCACTTGGACTTCGTGTGGTTACGAAAATAAATCAGATTATTAGAGAAGAGATTAACGCCGTGGGGGGTCAAGAGATGTTAATGCCACTTCTTCATCCGAAAGAAATTTGGAGCGAAACGGGACGCTGGGATAAGGCGGACGAAATAATGTATAAGTTAAAAGACACCAGAAAAAAGGAATACGTTCTTTCTTTTACACACGAAGAAATTGTGATGGATCTTCTTCGTAAAAATATAAAAAGCTATCAGGATTTACCTGTTGCTGTTTATCACTTCTCGACGAAGTTTAGAAACGAACCTCGTGCCAGATCGGGTATTTTGCGGGGTAGAGAATTTATGATGAAAGATCTTTATTCGGCACACGTAAACGAGGAAGATATGATGAATTACTACGAGAAGGTCAAGAGTGCATATGCGAATATTTTTAAACGCCTCGGCTTCGATTTCAGGGTGGTGGAGGCTAGTGGCGGTGTATTTACCGAAAAGCATACGCACGAATTTCAAGTAATTAACGCAAACGGAGAGGATACAATCTTTGCTTGTAATAAATGTGATTTTGCCGTAAATAAGGAAATATTTGATAGTAAAGAACAAGAAAAGTGTCCAATGTGTAAAGAAGGAAAAGTAGAAAAAATAGACAATTGTGTTGAAGTTGGAAATATTTTTCCCCTTGGAACTTGGTACGCAGAACGAATGCATGTTTATTACACGGATGAAAAGGGTTTAAAAAAACCGGTGTGGTTTGCAAGTTACGGAATCGGTCCAACAAGAGTTATGGGAACTTTGGTTGAAGTTTCCCATGACGATAAAGGAATTATTTGGCCCAAAAATATTGCCCCATTTCAAGTGCATTTGTTGGAAATTGGAAATTCGAAATTGAAAATTCCAGCAAGCGAAATTTATCGTAAATTAAGCGATGCCGGTTTAGATGTTTTATGGGACGATAGAGAAGTCTCTGCAGGAGAAAAATTTAGTGACGCGGATCTTATCGGAATACCTGTTCGTTTGGTGGTTTCTGAACGAAACGGAGAAAAGATTGAGTGGAAAGAAAGGTCTTCTGATAGCTCCGAATTGTTAAGTCTTGAAGAGGTCATAAAAAAACTTGCCGTCTCTTAGACTTAGATATATACCAATTTTTGTTTATGGAAGACTGTATTTTTTGCAAAATCATTAAAAAAGAATTACCTGCGGATGTGGAATATGAAGATGAGGATTTAATGGTTTTTAGGAATATCAAACCACTTGCTCCGGTTCACCTTTTGATTGTTCCCAAAAAACACATTGTTAATATTTCTCAAGTTGCAGAAGAAGATATAAATCTTATGGGAAAAATGGTTTTAACTGCTAAAAAAATGGCGGAGAAGATGGGCATAATCGATGCATTTAGAACTGCAACCGCAAATGGAGAAAATGCGGGGCAATCTGTATACCACATGCATTTACATTTAACCGGAGGATGGAAAACAAAGTATAATAGAGATGAAGACAAGGCATAATATGATAACTCAAACCTTACAGGCCAAAATAGGTGAATCAATGAAGGCTCACGATGAAATTAGAACTTCGACATTAAGACTTCTTCTTTCCGCATTTAATTATGAACAAATTGCCAAACAACATGATCTAACCGATGAGGAGGAACTGGCAGTAATTAGACGCGAAGCCAAAAAAAGAAAAGAGGCGGCTGAAATGTACAAAAATGCAGGAGCTATCGATCGTGCCAGCAAAGAAGAGGCTGAACTGAAAATTTTATCTGAATATCTCCCTCCGGAAATGAACGATGAGGATCTTCTTAAATTAGTTGACGAGGCAGTTGTCCAGATTAAACCGACAGGAATGGCGGATATGGGTAAAGTAATAGGGTTTGTAAAAGGCAAAGCGCCAAATGCCGATGGAGGAAAGGTTGCACAGATTGTAAGAGAAAAACTCCCAAAATAGGCATGAGATTGCCATCAAATGGCAACGACATCAGATGCAAAAACATCTGATGGTTTTTGATCTGATGATTAAAATATTAATTACAAAACAGTCCAACTATCCGGTTAAAAGTACTGGAATAAAGAAAAAGTTAGCAGGCTTTTTTACCAAGATGGGGATTACTTCCGACGCTGATGTTTCTGTTGCCATTGTTGGCGAAAAAAGAATGCTTGAGGTTGGGAAAAGGTTTTTGAAAGACAGGAAACTTCACAATGTTTTATCTTTTGTACCCAGTGAAATTAAAGGCGGGTTTGTGTTTCCACCCGATGGGAAGATCCACCTGGGAGAAATTATCGTTTGTTATCCTTTAGCAGTTAAGGAAGCCGGTGAGGAAAACGTTTTAACAGACGAGCGGGTTTATGAACTTATCGAACATGGGGCAATGCATCTAATGGGAATCCATCACAAAGAATGACACTCTATCTTAAATACCGTCCTAAAAATTTAGATGAAATCGATGAAGTCTCAGTCAGTGAGTCCCTCAAAAAAATTGTTTCTAAAAAATCAATTCCCCACGCATTTTTGTTTGCAGGTCCTAAAGGAACCGGAAAAACTTCAGCAGCAAGGATTTTAGCCAAGATCATAAACTGTGAAAATCCAAAAGATGAAAATCCGTGCGATAAATGTAAGCAATGCGTTTCCATTACGAACGGAACAAATCTTGATGTTGTTGAAATGGATGCGGCAAGCCATCGTGGAATTGATGATGTGAGAATTTTAAAAGATGCTGTAAAACTATCTCCAGTTTCAGGAAAAAAGAGGATTTATATTATCGACGAGGTTCACATGTTAACGACAGAAGCTTCCAATGCACTTTTAAAAACTTTGGAGGAACCCCCCGAACACGTTGTTTTTATTTTGGCAACAACCAACCCCGAAAAACTAATTGAAACGATTCGTTCAAGGACGACACTTATTCCTTTTCGAAAAGCCGGAGATATCGAAATTGTAAGATCGTTAAAAAGAGTTGTCGAAGGAGAAAAAATTAAAATCGAAGAACCCGCCTTAAGCGTTATTGCAGAAGCTGCAGACGGTTCTTTCAGGGACGCTATTAAAATTTTGGAGCAACTGGTTGCCGAAGAAAAAGAATTGACCAAAGAATGTTTGGAAGAATTTCTTTTCAAAAATAAATCCTATGACCTGGAAGGGTTTATCAGACTTCTGATTGATAAAAATCAAAAAAGACTTTTGGAAGAAATTAATACTTTAAATTCAAAAGGAATAACGATAGAAAGTTTTATAGAGTCTCTAATGAAAAAATTAAGGTTAAGTCTTTTATCCAAAGTCGGTGTAGGGGAAGAAGTAATTAGTGAATTGTCCAAATCCGAACTGGTCAATTTAATAGAACTATTAAACATCGCATTTAAAGACATGAATGAAAGTCCAGTTGAAGAATTACCTTTGGAAATTGCTGTAATGAAGTGGTGTGGAGAAGAAGACACCGATACCCAGCCGTCATCCGGTCGTTTGGAAAATAATCCTTCTTCCGATATGGGCGAAACTATTCCTTCCAGCTCTCATTCACGAATGGCTGAGGCCGTTATTACACTTGATTCCGCGTCGCAAAATTTGATTCAAACAGAATTTTCCGGCCCTCCCGGATTAACGGCCGATCTTGGAGTTGATGACGGGGCGTGGAAAAATATTTTGGTATTGGTAAAACCAATAAATGCTTCTATGGAAGCGCTTTTGAGGGCCGCCAAGCCGGTTGCTTATAACGGCAAAATTTTAACTTTGGGGGTTTATTACAAATTTCACAAAGAGAGACTTGAAGAATCTCGTCACAGAAAAATATTGGAAGATGTCGTGGCAAAAGTGTTGAAATCTCCCACAAAAGTTAATTGCATATTGGTAGATCCACCACCGAAGAAAATAATTGACGAGGCAAAAATCGGATCGGTTTTGACTGAAGGAAAAGATAAAGATATAATTGAGGCAGCTGAAAAAATATTCAGCAATTAAAAAAAATATGTTTGACAAAGTAAAAAATTTAGCGAATATGCAGCGTCAGGCCAAGGAGTTGCAAAAAGAACTGGAAAAGATAATTAAAACCGAGGATAAGCACGGTTGGACAGTGTCTGTTACGGGGGACCAAAAAATTCGTTACATTAAGCATGGAGAAGAGGATATGAAAGAGCTTACCGATTTGATTAACGATGCAATGAAAGATGTTCAAAAGGATGCAGCCAAAAAAATGATGGAAATGGGGGGTGGGCTTAGTGGGCTATTGGGCGGAATGAAATGACGCCGAGTCATCCTGGAGCATGTCCTGGAGCCGGGCGATAGGAACTGCGATAGGATCTTAATTGAATTAACATATTTCTTCATATAAATCCTTCCAATTGGGGTTCAGTCTGTTTATTAAGACATCCTTTTTTCTTCTGAGTAAATTTTTAAGGGCTTTTTCTCTTTTAATAGCAACCAAAGGATGGTCAAATGTTTCATAATAGATTAGTTTGTCAACGTTATATTTTTGAGTAAATCCTTTCTTATAGTGCCTTTTATGCTCATATATTCTTCTTTTCAGATTAGAAGTCACGCCAACATACAAAACTTTGTTGTGTTTATTTGTGAGTATGTAAATATAGTAAGTTTTTGGTATCATAATAAGATTCTATCGCTCTTTATGAAAGAGCTCCAGAATGACATTATGAAAGTAGCTCGACCAATTGCAGCACTTATTGAATCGTTTCAAAAACTTCCCGGAGTTGGTCCGAAAAGTGCACAACGCCTAACCTATTATTTGCTTCATGTTCCACAAACCCAACTTGATGATTTTGCTGAAAATTTATCGAAGCTTAAAAAAGATACGGTTCTTTGTTCAATTTGTAAAAATGTAAACGAAACCGATCCGTGTTCAATCTGTTCGGATGAAAGTCGGGACGATTCAACTATTATGGTGGTTGAACAGCCTTTGGATGTTTTGGCATTTGAAAGAACAGGAAGATTTAAGGGAATTTATCATGTTTTGCACGGAGCAATAAACCCCTTGGAGAATATTGGACCGGACGAAATATATATCGAGGATTTATTAAGAAGAGTAAAAGGACAAGGAAGTGAAAATATAAAGGAAATAATTATTGCCACAAACCCAACAATGGAAGGGGAAGCTACCTCAATGTATTTAAAAAAACAATTAATAACTGTAAATTCCAAATTATTAATTACCCGTTTGGGTATGGGAATACCAACCGGAGCCGATCTGGAATATGCGGATGAAACTACATTAAACCAAGCAATTGAAGGAAGACGGGAGATATAATAATTAGTACACAAAACTGCCTATGAAACACGGAGGAATTGGATCAACAACCGCTAAAAGTGCACAAGACATTGCTAGAAATATCGCTAAACAAATAGCTCAGGAACCTATCGAGATTTTGAAAGATGCGGGTAGCCAAGTAACCGGTATTGAATCGGTAAAACCTCAGGAAGGTGATCCGGAAGTAAGGAATAATAGTCAGACAAAAGAGGTGACGGCTCAAAAGGAAGTAAAAGATAAGGTTTTTGCGAACCGAAGAATGCAGGCACTTCAGAGCGAAATCGACGACATTAGAAAACAGGATGTTTTTAAAGATCTTCAATCTAGAATATCCCAAGGATTAGATGTTCCGCTTGAAGATTATCCTGAACTTTCGATGGAACAAAAGCAGGTTTTGAAGGCTCAAATGGAAGCTTATAAAAATCAGCAACAAGCTTCATTTCAAGCCAATGTCAATGAAGTTCCTGCGATTCATTCCAAACCGAGCCGCAGATTTGGGGCAGGGCAAAAACACGAAGCGGAAAAACAGCAAACTAGAGTTGAAAAACCAGTTCCACCCTCAGGCTAATTTTACAATTAGTAAGTTTCAATTTACAATTAAAGCGTGGCTGATATATTTTTAACAAACACACTAACCCGTAAAAAAGAAAAATTCGAGCCGATTAAACCTCCAAACGTTGGACTGTATACCTGTGGCATGACGGTTTATGATTACGCTCATATCGGCCATGGCAGGAAATATGTTATAGACGATATTTTAAAAAGGGTTTTGACTGTAAATGGATACATTGTTAAACAGGTAGAAAATGTCACAGATGTGGGGCACCTGGTTTCAGATGGTGATGAAGGGGAGGACAAACTCGAAAAAGGAGCAGTAAAACAAGGAAAAACTGTCTGGGAGGTCGCAGAATTCTTCACAAAAAATTTCTACGACTCAATGGATAAACTCAACATAATAAGACCTGACGTTATTTGTAAAGCAACGGAGCATATCAAAGAACAGATTGAGATGATACAAAAACTTTTAAATAAAGGTTTTGCATATGATACTCCTGAAGCAGTTTATTTTAATGTTGCGAAGTTTCCTAAATACGGCGAAGCTTTTGGACAGAAATTAGAAGATAAAAAAATTGCTGTTAGGACTGAGGTCCAAACTGGAGAGCATAAAATTAATCCTGCCGATTTTGCACTTTGGTTTAAAAGAGTCGGAAGATTTGAAAATCATACTATGCATTGGGAATCACCTTGGGGAGATGGATTTCCGGGGTGGCACATCGAATGTTCCGCGATGAGTACCAAATACCTAGGAAACCAAATTGATATCCATACGGGCGGAGAAGACCATATTTCTATCCATCATCCAAATGAAATTGCCCAAAGTGAGGGCGCAACTGGTGAGTCTCCATTTGTAAAGTATTGGATTCATACAGCATTTCTAATGGTCGATGGAGTAAAAATGAGTAAGAGTCTCGGAAATTTTTATACGTTAGACGATATTATAAAAAAAGGTTTTGATCCTTTAGCCCTTCGTTATCTTTATCTTGGTGCTCATTATCGAGATCCTTTGAATTTTACATGGGATTCACTGGAAGCATCTCAAAATGCCCTTAATAGGCTTAATTCTCAAGTTGGAAGTTTAAAAGCCCAGGTTGATAGAACAGTTCTTTCAGAAGAAAAAGAAGAAAAAATTTCTATTTTCAGAAACCAGTTTATGGAAGCTGTTAACAATGACCTCAACACTGCAAAAGCTTTGGCAGTGCTTTGGGAGATGTTAAAAAGCAGTATTCCTTCGGCAGATAAATATGATCTTGCCATAAGCTTTGATGAGGTACTGGGATTGAGACTGTCATCTGCCGATGCCAAGGCTTTGGCGGACAAACAAATTCCAGACAATGTTCAGGCACTAATTACAAAAAGGGAAGAATTAAGAAAAGAAGGAAAGTATGAAGAAGCGGATAAAATAAGAGCCGAAATTAAGGCTCTAGGTTTTGACGTAAACGATAAATCACTGGAATAAGTTGAGGGTTTTTCAGAAATTACTGCTCGACTGATTTATGGATTATGAGATAATGATTTTAGTATATGGAACAAGATAAACAATCTGATTTTAGTGTAATAACTACCACAAAATCGAGTAAAAAAAGTAAAAGTGGGTTGATAATTGGGACGGTAGTTGTTCTATTTTTAGCGATAAGTATACCAATCGGTGTTTATCTGGTTAAGCAACAACAAGATATAAGAGAAAAAGCAGCTGCAGCAACTGTTTGTCCCATAGCGGAAGCGTGTCCCGTTGCCGGAGCTCCGGCCTTGCTTAGAAGTTGTTACTCTATCAGTGTAGGTGGAACTCCCAGAGAAATTAGTTGTTCTACAGTAGCAAATGTTGGAGAGATAGCTTCTTGCGGATCGTCACAATATTGTTGCCCATCTCTTGGGGCTTCTTGGACAAAAGATATTTCGTTGTGTTCAACTCCGTCTCCATCACCAAGTTTATCTCCTTCGCCAAGTTCTACGGCAACCGCAAGTGCATCTCCAAGTATTAGAGCAACTTCTACTGCAAGTGCTTCAGGAACCATGGCTCCCATTCCCGTAACGGGAACAAATTGGCCAACGGTATTAGGGGTGGGGTTGGGGATTTTGGTTATTGTGGGGTCTGTACTTTTGATACTTTAAGGAAGCTTGATCTTCTTAATTGAGAACTTGTTAATAATGATTCCGATGTGATCAATGAGAGGAAAATGACTTTTAATTTCGGCTTGAAACTTCTCGGCAAGACTGCTTGTGTATTTTCCAAAACCCGCTCCCTCGGAGTGTTTGCAAAGCCGATCTTCCCATTCATGTATTATATTTAGAATTTTCTCACCAATTCTGTTAAATTCTTCCTGATTTTTTTCCTGATCAATCGAATACTCAAAGTGAGCCGTGGTAAATTCATTGAAAGCATCCTTGTTTTCCGAAACCATCTTGTCGAAATATTCTTTGTATTTTGTCATTTCAAAATTTTGGCTGAAACCGAAACAAAAATCAACACTTGATTTAATCGGATTTTCATTATTTTGAGTGATATGGTATGCTTTTTGCATGCATCAAAAATATTTTGATTGGGTTAAAATTTTAGGAGTTATCGGAGTGGGGTTGGCTGTTTATCTTCTTTGGCAACAATTATTTCATCCCAGCTTTCAAATTTGCAATATAAGCGAAGGGGTAAATTGTGATGCAGTGATAAGCGGTGTAGTTGCCAAAACATTGGGGATTCCGACTCCATTAATCGGACTAATTGGCTACATAATGATTCTAATCGGTGCGTTCAAGAAAAATTCCAAGCTGGTTTTGGGAATGACTACTTTTGGATTATTGTTCTGTTTTTATATTGGCATTAGAGAAATATTCCAGTTACATGTACTTTGCCCGGTTTGTATTCTTTGCCAGTTGGATATGATAATCGTGTTTATTTTGGGCATTCTTCTTAACCGCAAAACTTCAAATGAACCTATAAGCTAAATTTCTCGTCCAGAAATATTGACTATCTAAACCTATAGTGCTAGAATTCCGGCATCTAGGCGTGCGTCTAGAATGTGAGAATTAGTGGCACATTAAGCTTTAAATATTTCAAAAACTGTTAAAAATTTTGTTCAAGGAGGACAAAATGAAAAATCCTGTTGAAACATACAGAAATAGCAAGACTCGAAAGAATATTGGGTGGTATATCGTTCCCTTTATTCTTATTGTTGCAGTTGTCTCAATAGTTGTAATCTCTAAACAAGCTGAAGCTAAAACGATAGAATGTGTAGCCCCGGCAGGATATAGGCTTGTTGTTGACAAAATCGGACGATATCTCAATGGAGATGAATTTTATATCGCAAAGGCGATAGTGTCCGATGGAGATGGATCTTTAGCAGGCAAATCTGTTTCAATTTCCGCTTGCACATTTAAGGATCCTTCTTTGCCCTTCCAACTTGTAGGTGGAATTTTTGCCAAAGTTGACAAAAAGTTGGTGTTCATAGCCTCAGGAGTAATTGGTTTAGGCACAACAGCCCCTTTAACGGGAACGCCTCAACCGGGGGAGTAGTATCTGCATCAAATAAACAGATTTCGGTTAAGGCGAAAAAACAAAGATTTGTTTGTCCGTTGCCTGAAAATGTTGATTTTAGAGATTTTGAAAGTGGCGATGATGCGCTTTGGGCAAACGTAAGAAGTTACTGCAAGACTATTCAGACTGAGTGTTCTAAATTTGAGAATTTAGACACCACTTTAGTCGCCACAGTCATGTATGTAGAATCCAGGGGAGATTCAAACGCAATTTCCGGATCAAATGCAATCGGATTAATGCAGGTACTCCCCGACACAGAATTGCCAGGCAGGCCAACAAAGACGCAACTCCTTGATCCCACATTTAACATCCAAACCGGATGTCAAATACTTTCGAGCTATATCGAAAGAGAGGGATCAACCCGAAATGGTTTGTGGGCTTATAATGGCAAAGGCGGTACCTTTGAATCCTATGCCGATCTTGTTTTGACATTGTATGACGAGGTTCGCCAATAGTTTTTGAAATAGGTTTCATCAAATTCCGGAGCTTGAGCTTCATCTTTGTTTTTTAAAGATGTCGTTCAGCTCCGGTTTTTTGTTGCAAAAAATATAAAAACTGATATATTCAAACTGAATTATTATGTCTAGCATAGAACGATCCCAAACTGATAACGGACAAAATATTGTAGAAATAGTAGCTCTTGTGTTGGCGGAAAAAATTAAAGCATCAGATCTTAGTGAGAATGATAGAACAGTTTTCAATTATTATGGCACGGGAGGGGTGATGGATGATGATTTTAATTTTAAAAAACAAGTCAATGCAAGAACAATACAAATATTGGAAAATTCATCCGGTATTTTTATTAATCAAAATATTGGCAAAAAAATTCCACTATTTACACCTGAAGAACTTAAAAATGCAAGAAGGCACAAAAAACACAAAATAATTAGTAATGAGAAAGTATTACAACCACAATTCTGGCCACTTGAACCATCCGACAAAAATATTTTTGGTCCGGAAAACGTGCTAGATGCTGAAAAGAAATTGTTTAATGAAATAAAAAATATAGACAATCGTTTTTATCCTCATAAAAAAACAATTTTGACGGAGGACATTAAACAAAAAAGGATTCAATTAAGAGAAAAAATCGATTTACCGATCGCAAGAGGAAAAGATCCCCATATTAACGATGCTTTTTATAAATATTTAGTTAGAAGAATATATTTTTGGGATACATTTGGGATTTTTAGAGAGTTTGATCGTGTGTTGGGAGAAACTCCAATTGATTTGCAAAAAAGAATAGATCAAGTAAAAGAGACAATGGGTCGGTTGTTGGATGACGGACTTTCTTTAAATGATAAGTATTTGCGATTTCATGAGTTTGCAGAGAAGTATGGAAAAGATTGGGGAATGGAAGTAGTTCTTAATTGCCGGGATTAGCAATATATAAAATCAATTAAAAATTTACTATATATAATATTCAAGCGTTTTTATGCATGGTGCATAATACAATAATTAGCTTCACGATTTTGCCTGTAGAGAGACACATCCCAGATATAGTGATTAAGATTACATAAAATTTGTCATACAGACTCCAGACATATATAACAACAAGTTGTAGTATTTTAAGTATGACAACCAGTTTAAAACAACGTGTAACTCTTTTTATTAATCCCCACCTGGCCAAACACGCCAGAGCACAAGCAGTTATTGAAGAAGAAAGTTTGACAACACTTGTAGAAAAAGCACTTATTAAATACCTACCTACAGAAACAATCATTAAAAAAGTTGATCTCAGAAAGGTGGTGAAATAAATTGACAGAAATTGTAAGAGAAACAGTAACAACACAGGAGAATAACACAAATCCAGTTAAGATAAACCCGGTTGAGGTAAAAGCAACAAATACGCAGTCTTTAGGGTATGTGATTTATTTTATATTTGGAATCCTTGAAGTACTTTTGGCTTTCCGCTTAGTTTTTAAATTAGCCGGTGCAAGTACATCGAGCGCATTCGTTCGTTTTATCTATGGCATCACAGGAATTTTCATATTACCTTTTGAAGGGATATTTAGAAGAGGGGTTGCTCAGGGAGTTGAAACAGCTTCAATTCTTGAGCCATCAACAATTGTTGCACTTATTGTGTACATACTTTTGGCTTGGGGAATTGTAAAACTAATTGGAGTTCTTTCGGGTAATAGACAGGAGACGGATTAGTTTGAATTAAAAGGAGGTGATAAATATGGGGATACTAGACATAATCATTATTGTATTAATTGTTGCTTGGTTGGGAGGATTCTCCTTCCACATAGGCGGAGGATTGGTCCATTTACTGCTTGTTATTGCAGTTATTGTTCTTATCATTCGTCTTCTAAGTTAGATTTGTAAAAGATATGAAAGTATATGACCAAAAGGATGAGTCGAAAGTTTCGCCGGAAAAAGTTTATACACAGGGCGAGGTGGATGATTTATTAAAGAAAAAAAAGGAAAATTTTCCATCTCAGGCAAATGAAATAAAGAAAGAGAACCTTACGGCTGATAAGCAGGAAAGATTGGATGACAGAACCGTTGCAGGTTTAGTTAAAAAATCAAACAGAATTCTTGTAACCATCTCCTCGCACAGGTTACCTTTTGATCCGTTTCCGGACACTATCAATGCTGAAGAGGGGAGGATTACGATTATAAACCGTCATCTGTTTTCCTCAGAAGTACACAGTATTGATATAAAAGACATTTCTAACATATTTATCAATACCGTAGTCTTCTTTTCTCAATTGATTATTATTTCAAAAACATTTGAAGCGAATGAAATAAAAGTAGCAAATTTGAGAATAAAAGAAGCGGTTTTTGCTAGAAGAATAATCGAAGGATTAAGAGTTTTTGTAAATAAGGGGATAGATACTTCCGTCTACAGCACAAAGGAGCTTGTAGATAAACTTAAAGAATTAAGTACGACGGAAATAGTTACTTAGAAAAAAATGTTAATTATAATTTTATTTTTAATTATTGGTTCACTGGCTGTATACATATCAAGATTTAATTACACACCAGTGACGGTTAATCTTGGATTTTATACTTTCTCAAATATTCCTCTGTTTTTTGTAATTATTGGCTCACTGCTTATTGGTCTAATTCTTTCATATTTGGTTTACCTGATTCGTTCTATTTCCACATCTTTTGCTTTCCGTGGAAAAAATAAAGAAATTAAAAAAGAAAAGGATGAGGTGCTTGAACTGACTAAACGTGTGCACTAGTTGGAGTTGGAAAACGAAAAATTGAAAAACGAAACCGACAATAAACAGGTAGATAGCAACTCTTTGTGAAAAACCTCTTAGCAAAAATTTATAAAACAATGCATTTGTCCAAACGCATGCAAATATTTGTCATGCGTTTTTTCCAGGATAAATTTTTGATTGGAGTAACCGGTATTGTTTTTAATGACAAAAAAGAAATTCTTCTTTTCAAACATGCATACCGCTCACATGCGTGGTCGTTGCCCGGTGGTTATATGAAATCCGGTGAACATCCGCAAGAAGCACTTGAGCGGGAAATTAAAGAAGAATCGGGTCTTATCGTAAGCGCTGATGAACCTCTTAAAACCAGAACCGACAGAGAAAGTGCGAGACTCGACATGTGCTACACGGGAATACTTATCGGAGGCGATTTTACACCAACTCACGAAGTTTCCGAATATGGTTTTTTTACACAGGACAAACTTCCTCTTCTTAGGAAAAATCAGGTTTTTTTAATTGATGAAGCTTTAAGACAAAGAAAATCTCAAGATTTAAAAAATGTGTAATTTTCACACGGTCTTTAAATAACATAATATAGGTAATTTGTATTACTTTATTAAAGAAATCTTTATTACTGAAAATAAATTGCTTTAGCAATATACTTTGAATTAGTCTAAGTTGGGGTAGCAATTAACATAAAGGAAACTACCACTTTTAATATAGTAATTGTAATAGTTAACATTTAAGTTAAGGCGTAAAAGGCAGATTAACGAATTATACAAAAACATTTGCTTCTTCTTTTCTGCCCCAACCTGACCATAAATATGGATACAATTTTAAAACAAAATAAATTATTTTCCGACTCAATATTACCTGCAAGTTATTTCAAAAGAAATCTTAATATTGAAAAGCGTAGTTCGGTTAATTGGTTACAAAGATTCTATAAAGAAAGTTTAATTAAAGATGTTTGGTTAATATTATCTTCTAGGATGAGTTAAATGAAATATATAAAATGAAAGGAGGTGAATAAATCATGGGTATTGTACTTTGGATAATTTTTGGTGCCATCGCCGGTTGGATTGCTTCTATGATAATGAAAACCAATAGTCAACAAGGCACCGTCTTGGATATAGTTTTGGGTGTTGTTGGTGCGCTGGTGGGCGGTTTTCTTATGGGCTTGGTCGGTCAAGCCGGTGTAACGGGCTTTGATGTGAGAAGTCTTATCGTTGCTATAGTTGGCGCGATTGTTGTTATTTATCTTGGTCGTATGTTACGTCGTAACAGATAAAATGACGGCAGGCTGGTATATTAAAAGGTTTTCTGTGTCGTGAAGGTTTGTTTTTGTGTTTTTTTCTGGTAAAATAGATACATAAACTCCCTTAATACTTAAATGGACACAGGCAAAACAAAAGACTTTGAAGAGTTTTATAAACAATTCCAAGTCAGAAGTTATAAGAAAGGGGAAATTCTGATTAGGGCAGATGACGACCCCCAGGGTATTTTTTGTTTAACAAAAGGGTATGTAAGACAATATACCCTTTCGAAGAACGGTTACGAACTTACACTTCATATTCTTAAACCTACCACATATTTCCCATTAGTTTGGGCAGTTAACGGTACGCCCAATGTTTATTTTTTTGAAGCGTTAACGCCTGTAGAGGTTGGACGTGCACCCAAGGATGACGTAGTCAACTTTATCAAAGACAAACCCACCATCATTTTTGAACTTTTGAGTGATTTAATAGAGCAATATGCGGAGACTTTAAAACGCATGGAACATTTGGTTTTTAGCGATGCTTACAGAAGAGTAATCTCCGTTCTTATTTATATAGCTAAACATTTCGGAGAAGAACACGGCAAGGGTATTGTTGTTCACCATCGTTTTACACAACAGGACATAGCGACACTCGTAGGGATAGCTAGAGAAACCGCAAGTATTGAAATGGCAAGACTTGAAAAAAGAGGATTGGTTAAATATATTGATCATGAAATGATATTTAATAATATTGCCCTTCTAAACGCCGAGTTAATTTCTGATCCCACAAAAAAGTAACATAGATCACAAAAAGACTGTTATCTTGGCTTCACAAATATGTGTAAGCTGTATTACTGATTACTTTCTTCCTGTCACTTATAATTGACTTCAGTTATGTTAATAGCAATTGTTGTTATTCTTGTTATTCTGTGGTTTTTCGGCTATATGCCTTTGTCTGGAATTTCTATCCCAAATTACGCCCTTTTTGCAATAGGTGGACACACGGTTACTTTGTGGGAGGTCTTAATACTTCTTGTTGTCGGTTGGGCAATAAGTATCTTGCCTCGTCCGCTTCAGGCGATTGCCTCAGTGTTACTACTTCTTTGGATCCTTTCGGTATTGGGTATTTTTGCAATTGCCGGACTTTCGAACATTATCGTTATTGTAATTATAGTAGGTCTGTTTCTTTCTATCTTTATTTGAAAAGAGGTGAATACTAATGGCAACAACAATAATTAACCCTGTTCCAAGTAGCGATTCATCCGGCAACAACGGAATGGGATATATAGTTGGAGGAGTGGTTTTGGTTGTACTCGCGATTCTGTTTTTTGTTTACGCACTTCCTTATATAAGGGGGTTAAGCGGAAACGGTGGAGTACAAGTCAATCTTCCAAAAACTATTGACGTGAACGTACAACAAACCCAATAACCACTTTACTATTATTTAAAAAATCACATGGTGTCTCAAAATTTTATGAATTATTCAGTAGGAATCGGTTTTCTGATACTTGTGGTTTTTTTGTCATACGCAACATTTTCTCTATCTAGAACTCTCAATAAATTTACTTCAATTCTTACTAAAGCCGACGCTCTGGCTAAAGATGCTGAAGACTTTAAGAATTATATTAAACAAGGAATATTATATTTAGTAAGTTTGTTCGTGAAAAAAGGGGGTGATAAAAATGGTAAACAAAAACAAAACAGGTAACGCAATTGGAGCGGGGATTATTGGAGCGGTTGTTGGTGCAGCAGTGGGAGCTACAGCAGTTGCACTTTCTGACGAAAAAATCGTAAAGCAATCGGTAAACAATTTAATAAGATTAAAGGAAAGGTTGAAGAGATGTCTAACGAGATTAAAGATAAAGTTGAGGAAGTTGTCTCTAAAGATAAAAAGAAAGTTGAAGAAGTCAAAAAAGTACTAAAAAAGTAAACTTTAACTTTTAAATAATATTGATTTAGCATTTGGCAATCTTTGTGGTTTGAATATCCAAATGATAAACTTTGTTTATGTCACTGTCTGTTGGGATAGTCCTTTCACCGTCCCACAATTTGATTTCTACTTCAAGTTCTTAATACCAAAGCCAAATAGAAAAAGAATAATTATAGAAAGGGATAGATTAGGTAGAATAATATTTGCTAAGACTCCAGAGATTTTAGTATAATAATCGACAATTATGGGATTAGAGCGAGAAAGAAAAGGCCTTGTAGAAAAATATATAGAGGCTGTGTCTGAAAATAATATTTATTATGAACTTCTTGAAGAATATTGGAGGGAAAATGGGTCCAAGTTAGATTTACCAGGAAGTGCCAGGGAGACATCTGGTTTTAGAGGCGAGTTATGGGATTCCAATGATGATCAACCTCATGGCAAGTTAAGAAAAATGATTCGTTTTGTACTGGAATCACGAATAATATCAAGGGGAAGTTGATAAAATACGCTAATGGGATTAAAAATTGGGAACGTCAGGTTACAATTCCATTTTTGAACTTCAAATTTAAGTTTAAGCTTCCAAAACCAAGGAAAGCAAGAAAGATAATTGAGAGAGACTGGCTAGGAAGAATAGTTCATTCTGTACCACCCAAACTAATTGCTTCTTAGGTTGTTGTGAACTAAAATTGGGTTATGAAACTCTTTTTAACATCTGCTGGTTTGAGTAACAAGACTCTGATTGATAAGTTTAATAATTTGGTTGAATTACCGGCTGAAAAAATCCACATAGCTTTTATTCCTACAGCTGCAAATGTAGAGCCAGGGGATAAGGACTGGTTAATTAACGATTACGCTAACCTCAAAAGACAAAATTATATTGTAGATATCGTTGACATTTCTGCCTTACCGAAAGAAACTTGGCTTCCAAGAATTAATGAGGCAAATGTGATTTTTGTTGGTGGGGGAAACACTTTTCATTTAATGCATTGGTTTGAAAAATCTGGATTAAAAGAATTATTGCCAGAACTAATTAAAACAAGGGTATATGCAGGAATAAGTGCAGGTAGCTGCATTGCTGGGCCAACAATTTATAACTCAGTGCAAAATTTGTTTGGAGAAAAATATGACTTAGAGATTAAAGAAGGAATGGGCTTAGTAAATCTTCAAATTATTCCCCACCTAAATTCACCTTACTTTACTAAAATTCGTGAAGAGAATTTGGAAGAAGCGTCAAAAGATTTAACTGAGCCAGTTTACGCGATTGATGACAACTCAGCCGTAGTTGTTAATGGTGACAAAATTGAAATAGTTTCAGAAGGTAAGTGGAGAAAATTTAACTAAAAATGAAAATTTATCTTATTAGACATGGACAAACGACTGGTGATGTTGAGAACAGATATGGGGGAAGTTATGATGATGAACTCTCCAATGAGGGCGAAGTTCAGGCGCACAAATTAGCAGATAAACTTTCAGATTCAGGAATTCAAACTATATTTTGTAGCCCTCTAATACGAGCACAACAGACAGCAAAAATCACAAATACAAAACTTAACTGTGAGATAAAAACAATTGAAAACTTAAGAGAAAGAAACCAAAATGCAATTTTAAGCGGTATGACGAGGGATGAAGCAAAGGAGAAATATCCAGAGCTAGTTGAGCAAGTCAGAGACTATAAGAATACAATTCCAGGGGCAGAGTCTTATGATGATTTCGCAGAAAGAATTAAAAAAGCATTTATGGAAATAGCTAATTCTACAGGTTATTCAACGATTGGTATTGTTACCCACGGTGGACCAATTAGGGTTATCTTCAGAGAAATCTTAAAAGATAGAGAGATTGATGTTGCCGATTGTGCCATTGCGGTCTTTAGCAAAGATGGAGAGACCCTGGAAATTGAATCTCTTGACGGAATTGAATATAAAACTGATTAAGAAAATTTGATTAAATATATGAACGATAAGGATTACTTAAAACTAGCAGTTGAGCAAGCAAAAAAGTCTATTGATGAAGGAGGTTTTCCTGCTGGTGCTGTTGTCGTTAAAGACGGAAAAATAATTGCAGAAGGCGTAAGTCTTGGATTTAAACTTCATGACCCTACCGAGCACGCTGAAACCTCGGCAATTAGAAAAGCATGCAAAGAAGTAGGCTCTTCAAATTTGGATGGGGCAACACTTTATGAATCATTGGAATGTTGCAATATGTGTTTCTCAGTTGCAAATTGGGGTGGAATTTCAAGAATAGTTTATGCCTGCAGAAAGACACCTGAAATGGTTGAGAAATTTTATTATGAAGGTCTAACCGATAATAAGATTTTAAATGAGAGCAATAACAATAAAATTGAGATAGTATTTATTCCTGATTTTTAACAAGAAATGCTTGATTTAGTTAAAAACTGGGAGGAGAAACAAAAATGAACCAAGTAAAAATTGTTGTATTTGTTCCAAAAACCCACACTGATATTGTCAGGCAAGTCATCGGAGATACAGGAGCGGGCAAAATTGGAAATTATTCCCACTGTAGTTATTCAGTAGACGGGGTTGGTAGATATAAACCTCTGGAGGGTGCTCACCCCTCAATTGGGCAGGTTGGTAAATTTGAAGAAGTCATGGAAGAAAGAATTGAATGTGTTTGCGATAAAGATAAAGCAAAAGAAGTAATTTCTGCAATCCGCAAGGTTCATCCTTATGAAGAAGTGGCGTTTGACATTTACCCTCTGATTACAGAAAGCGAGTTGTAGTAAAATACTCTCATGTCACTTTCAGTAGGGATTGTCGGTTTACCAAATGTAGGAAAAAGTACACTTTTTAATGCGCTTCTAAAAAAGCAACAGGCATATGTTGCCAAT
>Ga0172379_10003971_pt1 | contig 22646 bp, 26 predicted proteins | sample GrowelOW334metaG_FD_119756 | JGI IMG/M metagenome (GOLD analysis project Ga0172379, IMG submission 119756) | Groundwater microbial communities from an aquifer near a municipal landfill in Southern Ontario, Canada - Groundwater well OW334 metaG | ecosystem: Environmental > Aquatic > Deep... | reverse complement strand
CTCCTGCCTAATGGTCAGGTATTTTGTCTTAAGTGCAAAATGTTATGGGAGACTTGGTTTGTTCCAAAGGAGAATACACCCCCAAAAGGAGTAATAAACTCCCAATGGGCGACTGTATGATTTTGATGTAGAAATCCCTTCCTCAATTAAGAGGCTTCATTTTGTGGTGAAGGTTGGGGATTTGTTTAGTGTGAAGAATTAGCCGTGGTGATGTTTTTGTCTTGCAACGCCCTTTGCAATATACAAAAGACCATATGCAGCAACAAGCACAACAACTCCAAGACTTAGCATTATGAGTGATCCATTCATATTCTGCTCCATTTAGTTCGATCGTAATAATTAGTAATGAAATAATAGTAACCAAAACTTCAGTCGAAATCAACGAACTGTGTCCGAAGTTTTCAACAAGTACCCGCTACTTTAAAATCAAAACCATAGTGCAGGCCGAATAATTTACTTTCAAACGTTTTCATTCGCTATCACCTTTCTTGCAATCAAGATCACAATGTTGTATTGATAGCGAATAGCCGGTAATAACCGAGAATTGACGTTCTTTAAGTGCTTCAATGAGATCTTTTTCGCTTATCTGAAATTCATCTTTTAGGCGTTTCTCAAATGCTGCTAACACGCTTTCTTCATTTTTGAATGACCATTTATCCGTAGAAACTCCACAGTAAACCTCGACCAGTTTAAAAACTGGTTTTTCGTTTGTACTGTTAGATGCTTCATCCTGTTCCAAATCAAAAGTCCACTCATCCATGCGTTTAGCATAAGTAATTAGGTCAGTATAATCTGGAAGTTCATTTTTAGATACGAGATCGGCCAAGTAACGGAGTGCTTCAACTTTGCCATCAATGCCAAAATCTTGTTTATTGTATATACGAATTTTGCTACCGTTTGGTTTACATACGTCCATATAGACAACTCCGTCATGCAGTACACCACCTTCAAAATAAACTGGAGTGTAGATCTCGATTGGGTTATTATCTTTCATTCTTGTTGTGCCTCCAAGCACGGGTGGCATAAAGCCGTTATGAAGGAGACAAAACTACCCTGTCGGGAAAAGCTAATCTCCTGACTAAGGTTTATTTTTTTGATGTAGAAATCCCTTCCTCAGTTAAGAGGCTTCAATTTTTACAGTGAAGGTTTAGGGGATTTTACAATTGAGATTTCTTTTTCATCCATAATGGTTAAGTGTTCTTTTAAAAACTATCCAAACGGAGGGTATGGCGAAGCCAATCTCGTAAGGTCGGCCCACGCCATACTGCTTTCAGGTAACAGAAGTTTTCCCTTAGCTGTTAGACATTAAAATCCTGGAGGACAATGTAAAACTGCCCCATCGGGAATGATGTATTTTTCCTTTATATTCAACAAGTAGCGCAACCTAACTTGTCCGGGGAACGGGTCCCACATGCTTGTGCTCTCACACAAGAGTAGACTATATCTTAACAATAAAGACAGCAATAGCGAGAGAATTCTCGACATATCGCCATCCCATCATTCCCCCTTTTTCATCTGCCTTCTTTATTCCCTAGTTTATTCAGCTGCTTGAGCTGCCGTGGTTAACTTCTCGCTTTTTTGGTATTGCTTGACGGCATCTTTCGCTTTTGGATCAATGCCAAGCTTTTTCATTTCATTTTTCACTTTACGAAGTTGTTCGCCATGATCTGGAGAGTTTAAATCAATACCGAGCGCAATTTTCATTGCTTTATTTGCATCTTCAGACGCTCTTTGCTCTTCTTCGCGCTCTTTCTTGTCTTGTGCTTTTTTAGCCATCTCAAGCTGTTTTACCTGACGCTCTTCTTCGCGTTTTGCCTCTTTTGCCTTCTCAAGTTGTGCGTGCGCATCAGGGGCAGTTGGATCAATTTTAAAAGCTATCATTTCCGTTTCGGTTGTTTTACGTGCACGGTAATCTTCAATGATATTTCGATCATAAACAAGACCATTTTCACACGCCATATCAACAACAGGCAACAAAATATTTTGTGCCTCAAAAAGTTTTGATTGGAAATCTTTGTATTTTGTTACCAATGAGTCAAAGGCATCACCGCCAGAACGCAATGCATTCATTACTTGCGCGCCAGACTGGAGCATGACCGCATCAATAACGGGAAGTGTTGTCATAATTGCAACAGCTTCAGGAGAGATGAGTGCTAAAGCCTTTGTATTGGTCATGCGCTCATCCATATTATTACCAGCAGATGTTTTTGCGTTAACATACGCAATAAGTGATTCAAGCTCTGATCTCGTTGCTTTTTTAATAAAATCAACCATCAATGGCTCACACTCTGATCTCAGAGAGAAGAGCTTTGCTTTGTTTCTAGCATCAATTTCATCTCTACTTAATGTAGGACGCTGTGTAGCAGCCGCTGGTTTGTTATTGCCGGTTGTATTTTTATCTTTTGCCATTATTTTTCCCTTTGTGTAACTTAACAGTACATCGCATGTGCGTCGTTAAGTGGATTTAATTTCTTTTTGAAATAAGTGTGTGAAATTCCAATTGAATAATAAATAATCGTTCAATAGATTTTCATGTTACTGTAGATGATATGCTGAAATACAAGGGTCCTCGCATGACAACTCTATCAATTAAAAATTACAAAGGGAATAAAGAAAAACTTGCAGATTACTCTACTTGGTGGACATGTATTATGGTTCTGCGGTTATGCACCGCTACATAAAGCATGTCCCCTTTCGATAGTCGTTGAACGTTCAACTCTCCGATGATGGTCGTGAGTTGCTTCGCTGCGGATCACCTATTACAAAGTGCATAACAAAAAAGTTTTACTGCTTTTTTGCTCTGCACCTCTTATGCTCAACATTTTTACCGTACCATAGGAACGACTTTGTTCCATAGCGCCGCAGCGCAGCGAGTTACCGCCTGCCCCGTTTCATGTCACCATAAACGGTTGGTAGTTGAGCCTTTAAGGCTTTCCCGCAATTAAGGGGGTTTAACGTTGGCTAATATTAACCAACTGCTTTCGAATCTTTTGAAATAGATTCAGAGTATTTGTCCTAAAGACTTCAAGGTAACTCATTCCACATACAAACATTTTTTATTACGTTATCAATGTACCTTTAGAAGGTTGTTTGTGTGTTTTGTTCTCAAAGAGAAAAATAGAATATTCAGCATGGTATCAGTTGAAGTTTTAAACATAGTTTAAAATTACTCGATCAATGGTTTATTTTAAACAATTGACCAAACAATTTGGGTGTCCCGGCTTGACCGGAACGTGTTGTACTAATTATAAGCCAATTCTTTAATCCCCTGAATCCATTGCCATAAGGCTAAAGTTTCGTGGTTTTGAGTATGGCTAAGTTGTTTTTCAAGACCATCAATATCACCCACAAGGATGAAAAAATCTTCAGCACGAGTCATTGCTACATTGAGTAATTTCCCAGCTTCAGAGTCGATGTCTCCTGCGTATGTTTTTGGTAATTCAGCCCCAGAAGAAGCGGTTATGTCAAATAAGACAATTCCCTTTTCTTGACCTTGGAACTTATATACCGTACCTGCTTTCATGTCTGCATCAGGATAGGTCTCACGAAATTTATCAAGTCTAATATTGATATTTTCTGCTTGTTTACGATATGGGGTAATAACACCAATCGAGCGACGTCCTTTTGTTAGCGCTGACAATACTTGCTCATTAACGGCATCTGCATTCCCGTGATTCACATATGAACCTTCGAATTGAGAACAAAGTCCTTTTTTATTGCGGATAAACAATGCTTTTTTGCCGTTATGTTCACGTCCACTTTTCAAAAGTCCGCCATAAAACAAACGTGATGAAAGTTCCACTATATCGGGATGGTTACGGAAGTTGATGTCCAAAAGAATTGCATGATTTACAATTTCTCCTTTGAATATTTTTTCAATCCCGTAGGTTTCAAATATAGACGTTCTCATTTCTTTGGTTTTTGCAATTGGAGATAGCTGCTTCGGATCGCCAACAAAAACGAATTGACTTACAAGAGCAGCGTTTACAGCATCGCTCTGAGCTTGGTATAGCCCATCGTATGCCTTTGCTTCAACCAAAGGAACGTCAGATTTTTTAACTGCTTTACACGCTAATACAAGCGCTGGCAAAGAAGCCATAGATGCCTCATCGATAACAATAATATCAAACTCTGCATCGTTGATTCTTTTGTTAAGAGCTGCTGCCATTAACGTAGCGCCAACAAGTTTAGCCGAACCAAAAAGATTAAGATTCAAAATATTCTCTTTTTCTTTTTTGAGCTCATTGATACGAGACTCAACGGCTTTTTTGGAGCTATCGGCTTGGCTAGACAATACTTTTGCATCAAGAAGCTTTTGTGTCGCATCACCACGATCTTTAGCAGCTATAGCTTTTTTGGATTCAATATCTGCAATTAAAGTTTCGCTAGAAGCAATTGCCCCTTGTGTCAAAACTTTATTTGATTCAATTTCTGCCAATTTTGTGCCAAGAAATGCGCCAGCAACTGTTTGAATTAACACGTTACTGTTAAGTAGTTTCAAACGATTTTCAAGCTCATTGAATTCCGCTTGCGCTTTTTTCAATGTATCTTTAGCTTTGTATTCATCTTTTTGAAGGTTAGAAAGGCTAATCGCCGTTCTTTCTTCCTCGCTTGAGAGAGAAGATAAAATGGAGTCGGAATCCCTTTTGGTTTTCAAAATTTCCACCATAGCTGATTCGAGAAGTTCAAGCTCATCATTGATAGGCTTAATCTTACTTTGAGCAACTGCTTTAGGTGCAAATCGAGATAGTGACTCGTTTTCGGTGCGAACCGTTAACAGAGCCATTCCTGGTTCTAATCCCATTTTCTCAAAATCAAGACGTTCGAAGACGTTTTCAACTGCCATGTTTGTAGGGGAAACTACGAGAATTTTTTTATTCATCGCAATGGCCTCCTCAACAATTTGTGAGATGGTTTTAGTTTTACCTGTACCAGGAGGTCCTACGATGAAGAAAGGATCTTTAACAACCTCTTCTCCGGCCTTTAGACCTTTTAGTTTCTCATGAACTGCTCTCAAGAGAGCTGATTCGTCCTTTTGAATTGAAACAGCTAAAATCATTTCTACTTCAGAGTTGATACCACTGATGTAGCATACACCTTCGTCCCACTCTATTGAGACAACTTGATCTTCCATCCCATAAGCGGATAAAAGAAACTCGCCGTCAACTTTTTGTTTTGATAAGGCTCGATACACGTCCCCCTCTTTTACGAGATTAACAATGCGATGGCCTTTTATGTTTTTAGTAGCTGTAGCAATTTCAATTTCACTTGCTGCTAAAATATTTTCTATATTGATCATCTTGTCCCTCCAATGGGCATACAAAAGCCCGAAGGCTGAATTAACAGCCCCCAAGCGGAGCGACTTATTTGCCTAGTATAGATTTAATAATCCATATTGGTGCGATCACAACTGCTGCTACAATGGCCCCAGCGATAAATACAGGTGCCGCAGCATACGCAACAACTTTTGTTGCCGTTACACCACTATCTGACGATTGTATTACCTGTTGGTTTGTATTGGACTCAACCGCAATTGGTTCCAACATAACTGCTGTAACCTCTGTACGATTTTCATCAAGACATTTCCATTCATTTACTGAGCCATTCCACTCCCAGCTGCCTTTTAGCTGCTCACATTTGTCAGCTTGTACATTTCCGTAGACTGTAGTTGAGAGCATAATAAGTGCTGTGATTATTGATAAAGTTTTCATAAGGTCCTCCTTGGACTTTTTTAATTATGCACAAGGAGCCCCAGCTGGGAGTCCTGTGCTATTGCACGAACTCCCAAATAGGGAGAAATCTATTACTGATGAACCTCATAGCTTACTGGCGACTATTAATAATCTACCATTTAGCATGTCAGGTGTTTTTTTCTTAGCCATTTTGCACTACGCCGTTGATCATTACAATCCGGGTATGCTCAATTATTCCAAAACCATGATGATTATTGTAATTATCCCAAAGTTCAACATCCATCGAAAACTCCACCCGTCCATATTGTTCGAATGTAATTTTTTCATTCAAATCTCCAAATTCCCCTTCAGGAATGTGATATCCATTTTTGCGGATAGATTCGAATGCTTCAATGGCCGTTTCCTCGTTGACATAATCCTCAAAAGTCCCTGACTCTTTATTGTTTACAGACATTACGATTGAGTAACGCGGGCGCATTTCTACTGCCGGCTCAATTCTCATCTTGGCACATCCATGTTTTTCAATGGTGTAATTAATAAGTCCCTCGATCGCATCAATACTGCCTTTTAAAGCCGTATCGAATTCTTCGAAGGTGTCATAGCTTGTAATATGCCCAAAAACAAACGCTTTAGCATTCGCTTCAGTGTCACACAATTGAGTACATGGACCTTCGACATGATCGATGGTCACGAGATATATTTCTTTCTTGCTACTCGAATTAACCGCGATAGCTTTTGTTTTATTTTGACCCGAAAACTCAATGGTAAATTTCTCACCACTATCTGCTTTCATTACGATTTTATCTTCACTAAATTCAGCCCTTGCAAGCTCAAAAGCATCAAAGTATAGATCTTTCACACTGTCATTGTCTTCGCTATACAACGAAACCACAACCGAGTAATCATCTTCTTTAATAAGTTCAAGTACCTCATCAATGCTGAAATCAAGATCGATTTTATTGTAAACAACATCACCGACCTTGGCAGATTGGAACCAATTGCTTGCCATGTGATTGAATTTTTCATAAATCGCGTTAAGGTAGTCATCACAATCATCATGTGAGATCTCAGGGATGAGTGCTGTATTGATAGTAGCGCCACATGAAGGGCAAGAAACTTTCATATCAGATACTTGATCCAAAAACGAAGAGTCTATTCCCATGTGATAGCCACAACTACACTCAACAACCTCGACGGTTGCTGTTTCACCCTGAAGGCTTTCAATGAAAACTGTGGTAGCTGAATTAGAAACAGTCTCGCTCAGTACAATGTATCGAGCTTCGATGTCCCATGTATTATCGTTTTGATCATTTACTGATACAAGGATGCCATCAACGTCGTTTTCACTTGCATCGATTACTAATCCGCTAAAAGCAGCTGTTTCATCATTATCAAGAACGTTTACAACTTCACCAATCAATGCTTTTGCGCAAGACAGCGTTTTGATAGAACCCTCACGAATCACCGTATTTTCAAACAATCTGATAGTAACTTCCATGTTCTCGTCGGAACTATCAGCAAAATAATCCATAGCTTCATCAAATGTTTTATACTGCTCCATATCAGGTGCGTTTTTGTTTGCCCATTCAACAACGTTTGCTTCAGCATCTTTTTTTGAAGCAAACGTTTCTACAGTTTCGATCCCTCCGAAAATTTGGTAAGTGATAACTGTATATACGGCGTTATTAGTTTGCATTGTGTTTTCCTTCTCCCTGCTTGCCATTTCTGGTTCAAGTCTTATTGGGTGTGAACTAAATCAGCCCATTAAGAGAGAAGTACCCCATGCGGGAAATTTCTCTCCTGCTGGGGAATAATAGTATGGTTTGTTTTTTGTCTATCGACAGTGTTCTTCTATGCTGTCATATAGAGATGTTGGACATCCTGCTGGATCTTCAACAATACCCTTTTTAATAAGGCCATCTAGGACGTTATAGCTCATTGAACTTTTTCTGGCAGTAATACCATGAATAAATTCATTTTCTACATCAGCTACGATCTTTGCATCGGGAATATTTGCTCTTGCAATATATAAGTAGCGAAGAGCAGCTAGTTCAAGCTCCTCTCTATTCCCTATGAATTTATCACGCCCTAAATCTTCCCATTTTATGGCAAGGATAGTAATTAATCTTTTCATGACAATAAGTGCCTCCAGCACGAGTGACCTCAATGGATCGATATGAAGGAGACATTCCACCCCTATTGGGAGAGTTTTATGTCTCCCGACGGGGGTTTATTTAATGTGTAAAATGGGGAGTGGAATTTATTTGTTTAGGTTCCAAACTTTGAAATCTATATCAAACCAAACACCTCTGTTTCCACCAGCGTTTCCTTCACTGAATGTCCAGCAAAGGGCTTTTTTAACATCGCCGGCTTGGATAAGGTTTTCCGTCGTCAGTCTGCTTCGTTCAATATGATCTAAATCACTATCCCATACGCAGCCGCTTGCTTGTGAGCATCCGCCTTCCGAAACATATACTCCAATTTTATTTGAGAGTTGGAATGATGGACCGCCATGGAGACTTGCAATTCTTGCGAACTTGCTATCTTCATATTCAACCCAATCACCTTCTCTAGCTTCTGATATGCTCAAGAGACCGGTTTGGATCTCTTCGAACATCTTCAAGTCTCTTGCAAAGAGAGATTCGTACTTCTCTTTAGAGAGATATAGTTGACGAAGATGAGAAATTGAATAACCTTTTGCGATCCCAGTCTCTTCGTTGTCAGTTAACGAGATTAATTCCTCATAATTTAGCATTTTGTCTCCTTTGAGAACACGCGAGTAGCGATTAAAACCTTTCGGTTGTAAAGGAGATAAAACTATCCCATCGGGAGAAGTTTTTCTCCCGAATAGGGTGTTTATTTTGTATTTATGTGAAAAGACACTAGAACGGAAGATTTACCATAAAAGATTGCGGAAGCGCAAGTAGCTCTTGTTTTTCAACTTCAAGTTCCCCATAGTCTTTGCCGGTCTCTTTTGCAAGAGCAATAGCGGCATTAATTTCGCTGATCGCAGATTCTTTACTAAACGTCTTTCCAAGAGTGGAAAAGCGTTTTTCAGTGAACGGGAATTTATCGCCGACTATCTGATAGGTTTTATAGTCTTCAACATATCCATCCACATATTGTGGAGGAACGCGATCGTCTTCATCGTCCTCGTCATGTTCTACACTATCCCAGCTAACGTCAGTGTGGTATTTTGCAAACACACCGCCGCCGTCCGGAACACATTCATTGTGATGAAATTGCATACACCATCCAAGACCGTCGTTTTTGTCATGATCAATCTCACCAGGTTCTCCGCCGAAATGGTCGCAAATCAATGCGCCCAAGTCTGCTAGAAAACTTTTGTACTGGCTTGAATCGTCGATTTCTGAATCAACAACGGCTCGTTTGATAATGTCGAGCATTTCTGTGTCTTTAAGTAATTTTGGTTCTGCCATTTCGTACTCCTTGTGAGTAATCAAAGAAGTCCGGCAAGACTTCTTTGTGGGAAGCCCGCTTGGGCGACAAAAATCTGGCAATAAAAATCCCTTCCTCAGTTAAGAGGCTTCAAATTTGTTATGAAGTTGAGGGAGTTTTATTTAGGGGTAGTAATTAAGCAGAATGATGCACGATATGTTTATGATCGTGTTTTTTTGCTTTACTTTTTTTAGAGAGGTTGTAGTTTACGATCAACATAATGACGATGATAGAACCTAAAATGGCAAAGCCAACAAATTGATTGATTTCCATCTTCTACTCCTTTATTTTTTCAATGGCACGGTCAGCCAATTTTGTGATTATTATACCACATATAAATACAGCAACCAGCATCCAAGTTGGTACTTTATCCATGGGAATGAAGATTGCCACGACTGAAACCGCTGAAATATTTGGTCCCATACTCTTTATAAATTCATAACAACATAGAGCATTTATTTTAGCATGCCTATGTAATTGAATTTTGTATATTTCATAAATCAGCAAAAATAGAATATTAAGTAGCTGAAGTAGAATTAATACTATCCAGATCATTTACTACCGTCAATCAAAACGTACTTAGCGCCAGAGCTTTCACAGTCCTTAACGAACGTAGTCCACTCTTCTTTAAAGGCATCTTCATAACCTTCCTCAAGTCCGTCATCGTCTAATGTCTCTGTCAATGTTTCCATCTTCAATAGCCATGTAAACTCTGCTGGATCAACAGGAGTGAGATCGACAATTCCTTCGATAATGTCTTTAATGTCCTGACTAAGTGTTGAAGCTTTAATGATTGTAATAATTTCCGTTGCCATAATGAACCCCCTTAGAGTTTTAAAAACAAAGGAGCCCGGCAAGACTTCTTTGTGGGAAGCCTTGCGGCGACTATTTTTTATGTATTTCAGACAATCATCGAATGATAGATTTCACAAACCTTGTCACCAAGAGCCTGTGGATCGTCACTGAGCTTGTCATAATCAATACGTGAGTTAATGTAAGCGATTTCCTCTTGTGAGAGATCGTCAACTCTGTGAGCATTTCTGCCTTCAGCGTCAAAGTAATCGCCATCATGCAAATCTACGCAGATGGTTGAGGTTCGAACCTTGTAGCTCTTGTAAGAGACAGTGAGTTCGTTTTTTGTGAAGGAGAACAAATACAATCTATCTTCCATCTTACACCTCTTCTTTTTGAGCTGAGATTTTTGTATGTTCAATCGGACAGTTGATGCAAGCATCAGTGTCACCATCGATGTTCGACTGGCAAATACTGCAAGGTAAAATCATCTCTCCGCATTCAGAACAAGCCTGCGCGTGAAATTCATTCTTGAGTGTAGCTTCCAAACCGCAATGAGGACAAAATTCTTCAATTGATTGTATGTAATCTTCCATTGGCGCTGGGCGGATACCACCTCTTTGTGCCCCTTCTGGGATAAAAGGTATTTCGCCGTCCTCTTCTAATTGATTCCAATCATCAACCGGCATACCGCAGTTCATGCAGTTTCCGATTTCGTCGAATGCAACATCCATTTTACAAGACTCACAATAGACTTTTTGATCAGTATCCGGAAGATATGTCGCTTGTTCAGCTTCATATACCCAACCGTTCGGGACTAAATATGCCGAACTACCGTATATCTCTGAAGCCAGTTCGGAATTGATTAAAATCGCTTCCTCCTTGAAACCATCACGCTCCATGAAGCGCTGTGATTCTGGCCAACAAACTATGGTATGGGTTTCTTTATATTCTTTAAACTCTTCTGCTACAATCATCGAGCGGACACCTTGATTTAAAACTGCAAAGAAGCAATCTCTAACCGAACAATATCTTGCATCCGCGTCAGAACTTGTAACAAGTTCTCCGTGTCTAAAAATATCGAATCCGAATCCACCGTCTGATGTTCTAATTACATAGGCTTTAATGTCATACGTTTTACCGCGTTCATCAATTTTTGCCATTGCAACCGTTTCACAGTCATCTTCTATTAACGACAAATCGATATTATCAAGCTCAACGCCTGGCTTCAAATTCATGTCATATATGCCGTAGGGTTTAATAACCGTAACCGAAGTTGGGTTACATCCCATGTCTTCAGGCTGCCAATATCGAATTTCCAATTTACCGTCATTATTGACGATAGCAATTGGGGCATCTCCTGAGCCGCCGAATGTATTTGCTTCCCAAATCAGGATGGAATCATCATTTCCGAAATTGCCGTTCATGGCAACATGGATTTTTTTAAGATTGTCACCGTCTTTGAGCATGTAGGTTACTTTTCCTTTTGAATCTTGAACTTTAAAGTCAAGAGACACGAATAACGAAGAAGCCCCGTTATGTTTATTCTGACCGGTAATACCGATTGAACCATCACTTGAGACCGTTAAGCCATATTCATAGGGAGAATCTGTTTCTTCATCACTCTCGTCATACTCTGCAATCAAACCAAAGTGATCACTTTTGATACTGCTGCAATTTGCTAGAATTAGCGCATTGTGCATTTTTTTAGCTTCGCGTGTAACGGATTCAATATCAACCAAAATAGATTCTGGGCGAAAGTCATCGTATTGCGCGTCACCTTGAGCAGAGAGAGTATATTTTTGTGTTTTCATAATGTTTATGTGCCTCCAAGCATTGTGTGGTTCTGGGACCATTGTGAAGGAGACAAAACTATCCCTATTGGGAGAAGTTTATATCTCCCGATAGGGGGGTGTATTATTTAAAAGAGCTATTAGGCTGCTGACTTCAAGCTATTATTCGCGTCAATGATCTCTTTACAGATACCATCAAAATAATAAGGCATATCACTAAACGCGATATAGTCGTTAGTTTCTATTGAGCTAAATACATACTTGTCGTCTAATGTTTTAAGATAATCGATATCTTCATCCATTAACTGCGCGTCAGAAGTTTTGCCTGCATGGCGAGCTTCACATAGCCAACACTGAATATTTTCAATGAGACCTGCACGATCAACATAAGTGTATGTCACTATCTCTTCTTGGAAAACTTTATCATCAATTTCTTGACCGTTGATGGAAATATTCCAGCCTCCAACTTTAGATAAATCTTCATTGATTATATATTTATTCATGGTGATGTGCCTCCAGCACGAGTGACCTCAAAGGATCTGATAGAGAAGACACAATACCCCTGTCAGGAGTGTTTGTGTCTCCCGACTGTGGGTTGTATTATTTAGTAGCCAAGCTCAATATCACTATCTTCTTGTTCAAAAATACATTCAAGAACGATCTGTTTCCAGTCGTCACCATAAATGCTTTTAACCTCATCAAGGTTTTTGTAATACGCTTCAACGCCTTTTTCAAGATCGTCTTCGTCGTAATCACTAAAATCCATCATCGACTCATAAACATACGTCTCTTTCGTCTCTGGGTTACTGATTCGGTCTTCTCTGTACAAATAGCGATTTTCATCGAGCTTCTTGAACTTTTGACGACAATCGCAATCAGATGTTAACCATCCATCACTTTTGTCATAATCGGCGATCGCCTCTTCAAGCGAATCGAACGATGCAGTTGACATGGCCAACGTTCGTCCGTACGCTACAACGTATTGATATTCCGGCACAGGCGCATCGTTATCCATTTTCATGAATAGTATCGATGCATGTTCATCCGGGAGATTGTAAACCTCTTCAATTATCAATCCATCGATTAAATCGCCGACTTTATAGTCACGGCCATCGTAGTTTTTAACTTCGAGTCCATCTTCGGTTAGGTATTGCATTTTGTCTCCTTTTTAAAAAGTAAAAACTTTTGGTAATTAAGGAGACACAATACCCCCGTCGGGAGGTTTTTGTGTCTCCCGACTTTTTGGTTTTGGTTATTGTTTTAGTTTAGTAAACGAGATAGAGACATCGAACGGTAATCCATTCAAAGGCAACATCATCACCAGGCTTCATTGATTTAACACAATCGAGCATTCTTTCAAACACTTCAGGGTCGGAAATCTCGCCGGACGCATTGAGTTGATCATAGACCGACTCAATTTGTTTTGTTACAAATTCATAGTTCCCATTTTCACGGGGTGAATTCTCTCTCGTATTGTCTTTTACCACCTCAAACATATACGCGAGATGGGTTGGTGGCTGGTCGTGATACATACTGCCACCCCTTTAAACAGCAAGAACGTATGAAACGCCGAACTTAGCCGCATTTTTAACGATTTCGTCACTTCCGTCATACTCTTCAGTATTGATGAAAACGTCTCCGTCGTTTACCGGCGATGTTCCGTTGCAGCGTTCCGCAGTATCTCGTTGAGATGCTGTGATGCTATGGATTGAGGTTAGGCAGATATTTCCGCGACAATTGACTACGCCGGCATCATAAGCACGTTGGCCGATAATGTCGATCATATCATTGGTTGCCATGGTATTAATTACTGCATTTGCGAATCCTACGAGGTTACGCGCATCGTTTTTAACATTATTCTGAATATTCTCAGTAACGTCAGTCTCAAACGGCTCCCAAATCGAGGTAATTCTATGAACATTTTTTGATGCCATGAATCTCTCATAAGAAACCGTATTATCCTGTGACGTATAGTCTCCAACAGCCTTTCCCTCTGCCATTTCGCGAATGCGATCTGTTAATGATTGTGGTTGTATGAGAGTGATTTGTTTTTGAATTGTCTCAATAACGTCACGTCGAGTAATAGTTACCCATGTTCCGTCTTTGAATTCACGCCACATATCTTCTCCATCAGTAAGCGCATTAATGCTGGCTTCAATTTCACTGCATACAGTTAAAAATTCTTCCTGCTCTAATGCGCCCTGAACTGCCCAATAAGCTTCATCTGCACTATTTTGAATAGTGTTTGTATGCCCATCTTTTTTATGGCTAATAAATACGAGAAATTTTTGTGTTTTCATTGTTGTGTATCCTTGTTTGTGTTTTTGTTGTTAATCAACCCACAAAGAGGACAGAGTTATCCCGTAGGGGATTTTTCTATCCCCTATCGGGCAACTTGTGTTTATTTTTTTATGCTGACCAAAGCAATTCGGTTTCCATTTTAAGGACTTCCTTTAAATGCTTTGAATGAATCATGGCAACTCCGCTGTCGCAAGAGTCAGCACTAATCATTTTTCCCCACAAAATTGATCGACGATTTCCGATACCACCAATGTGACACGGTTTGCCGTATTTGTGAGCCAGCTTGACTAATTCCTCACCATGTGTGTATTTCCATTGCTTTGTACCGCCGACAAACAAGCCGTCGTAGGTATTCGAGAATAGAGATGTTTCAATACAGTAAGGGGATTTTGTGTTATCTTGCAGATAGTGGAATCGCATAGCGTCCTGTGCTGCAAGATAGTATTTATATTGCGGGAAAGACTCTCTAAAGATATGTACCCATTGTCGGGAGAAAAGAAGACTTTCATCCCCTTTTCCAACGATGTCCGGAACCACTATAAAATCTGGGGCCGTAAGTTCGCCTTTGGCTATCGCTTCGCTAACACGCTCTAATCTCCGAAGAAACTTGATTGTTAAGCGATCGATATCCTTGCCGTCTTTCCAGTCCGCAAATGCACCGTTGTCTAAAAACCACGGCATCATATTGGCGGTGATATTATTGAAGACATCTCGTGTGAGACATGCTCCAAATTTATCCCCATACTCTTCAACGATTGAATTTCTCCGTAGCCCAGTTGGGCAGGCGAAGTAAATCTTCATGATCTATCTTGAAAGGACGAAGTTTAAAGAGGCAACGCCTGCTTCAAATGCTTCATCTTTTGTAGTAAAACCATTATTGCCATCATAGGCAATGCCGTTTTCGAGAAGTTCGAACATCCAGCGACGCTGATAGTCCTCATCTTCTCCGTAATCCGGCTCAAGGCTCACTTTTATTTGTTTAAAGAAGCAGAACAATTCTGCTTTCAATTTTCCTTTGTCGCTACCACCCTCACCTTTTATCAAAAGGAGATCAAATCTACCAATTGATATAAGCCATTTAACAAGTTCGGTTACAGACTTTTGACCTGTATATTTCTCTCCTGTTACTGTCTCAAGTGAAGAAAGCCATAATAGCTTTTTTGGTACTGCTAAGTAAAAATCTCCGGACATGGCGTAATACTTCATTGCGTCGTATACACTCTTGTCTCCTTCAATAAACCATGTTTTGTTTTTATACTGGGTTACTTTCGCTTTTTTGATCAATTCAACCGGGTTCATGCTGCCACTCCATGATCTCGTCGAAACGAGTTGTGGTTTTTGGCAACTTGATTGGCATCTTCAATAGAATCATAAAATCTATCTACAAACCGTCCTGTCTCTATATCATATACGCGAAATTTTTCATCGTATTTTTTAACAATGAATGGATTTAATGGATCACCATATTTTTGAACCAACGCCCAAACCACAGATTCGATTTTCACCTCTTCTGGTTCGTTTATAGTCCAATAGTGTCCTGCTCCACGATGAGGTCGGTAAACGACTCCAATATTCATGTTGCAAGCTAATTCCATCAGGGCTTTTGCTTTTTTCCATACTGCTTGTTTATAAAACTTCGGTTGGCAAAAGCCAATCAACGCAAGGCGGCTGATTTCTTCGTTTGTATATTTGGTTGTCATTTTCTCTCCTTAATCCAAAGAAGTTCCGCACCGAGCTTAATTGCTTTGTTGAGCAATCTAACTAGATGCATAGGCGCTTCATCTGTAATCTCATCAAGAGCAGAGTTGAGGGCATATTCAAGATCGCCATGAGTATCTGTGTTTGCATATTTTGCAAACTTAGCAAACGTGTTTGTTGACACATATTCTTGTGCAACCAACACACCACCTTTGATTCCTGGGATCAGTTGTTCTTTCATTCTCATTTTTTTATGCCTCCAAGCATGTTGTGACCGCGATGGATCGATATTAAGGAGACATTACTTCCCTAATGGGAGGTTTATGTCTCCCATTAGGACAAATGTTTTAATTAGTATTGGCTCGCCACACAATGGCCATGTGACCATTTATGTTCTTGTAGCTGCTCAAGCGTTACATCCGGATATTTCTGAATGTATTGTTCCACAAGATCGATAAGCGTTACCGCTTGTCCTTTATTGGGACCATCTTTATGAAGTTTTCCTGAGACTCCAAGATTGCGCTCTGCTTCTGTATGGGCGTCAAGCTTTTTCTGCTCGAACTCTGCCCATTCATGGAAACGATCAGGATATGTTTTATACATCCACAAAAGTTCCATATCTCCACAACCATAAGGGCAAAACATACAATTTGAAGGCATAGGTAATTCATATCCTAAGCTTTTCATGTATGTTTGGCAAGCAGTGCGATCAAAGCCGATATCGATTAACGGATATTCGACCGTGATAGCCTGCTTTTTCCATAAAGCTGTTTCTTTTTCAGCATCAGCAACGCGATTTTCTTCGCCTTTAGCAATACCAACCAACCAACGGATCTTTCCGTAATACTTAGCAAATTGAACGTAACCGCCCTTTCTACCATTATTACGAATGCCCTCGTAATGGTTAGCAATGTAATCTTCTACAAATCGATATTGTGGCAATAATTTGAGGTTATGAGTACAGGTTTTTGGATAAGCGACTGACCCGATAGTCGGATTGCCATTTGCCCATTGACCTGTTAGCGTTTGCCACGTATTCCCGTGATATCCCATGTCGGGTGTAATCACAATGAATTCAATTCCATGTTTATCGCAAAAAGGGATTGTTACGTCTCTCATATACTGATAAGTATGGGGGTGTTCGTTGCCGGTATCGGCAAAAAGAACAAGCAGTTTATGCGGTGCATAGCGTGCTTTGAATTCTGGGTCGTGGACTATCTTATAAAGGATTGTGTGTGAATCTTGACCCAATCCCATGCTTAGCACGGTGAGGTCACTAAACGTCGTAGTATAGTCGAGTAATAGCCCTGCAAGTATCGCACTCATACCACACTCTTCAACATTGCTTCGATTTCCATCTTGGCATTTTTAAGAGCAGTAACATTTTTAAGTGTTAGTGCTTGCTCATGTTTTAGATATGCTTTGTATAACATTGCTTCATTATTAATAAGAATAAAAGCCAGTGATTTCATCTTAACTCTCAATTCTCGTAATAGACAAGCTACCAGGAAGGCATCGTAAGATCATTTTTGACTGATTAGGGTCATCGGTAAACTGCATTGCGCTTTCGATGAAGTCATCGCTTAAATGGCATTGCCCTTCACAGCTTTGTAGATAGTGTTGTAGCCGAAGCTTTGCACCATTTTTATTTAATAGTTTTGTTTCAATAATCTCGTCTCTTTCATCAAAATAACGGAATACAAAGACTCCATCTTTATTCTGAAAGTAAAACTCAAGAGTGTTTTTTAAACCATTATAAATATCGAGCAAATAATCATCCATTCCTTCCAGTCCAATTTCAATGGACTTGGCATCATCGGATGCTTTAGCCGGAAGCACATAAAGGCATTCACAAAAAGCTTCATGCCAATATACTTTATCTCCAACCCAATAAAGAGGAGAATCTTCTGCTACTTGTTGTGGGATGAAAAGTATACTTAGTGATCCATCGGGAGGCATAATTCGCATTTTATGCGATTGTTCATCTGTTGAGATTTTAACTCCATTGGATAATGTCCACCAGTAGATACCATCATCTATCATATCCTCTTCAATAACATGAACCTCTTCACCCAAAAGTGCGGAAAGGTCAACGACCGTTAAAGTATTTGGAATAAATATTAATCCGTTTTTCATTTGTTTGTCCTCCTTGGACTAAAAACGTACAAGGAGCCCCAATGGGAGTCCTTGCACAATGTGCCGACTCCTATTGGGAGAAACTATTTAACGATTATTTTATTAAGTGCACCATTTTTTAGGAGATCGTTTAGATCTTTGCCAAATTCAACATTCCATTTAGCCACAAGAACTTTCATAGCGCCCGCTTTATACAAACGATGAAGAAGTCCTTCGTGCAATTTTCCTTGCGTGTCAGTGTATCCAAGAGCTGCTTCCTGCCCTGCTCTATCTTGGTCAAAAGCGATAACAACAACTTTGCCCTCAAAAAGGCCAAGCATCTCATCGCTGATTCCATTAACGCCAGGTATGGCAGCAAATACTCTTGAAGCACCTAGTGACAATCCATCAACACTACCTTCGGTAATCCAAATGGGCTCATCAGTCTCAAGGACATCATAGTTTAATGCAAATGGCATTGGCTCAAGCAATGATGGCTTATTCAGCGACCATTCTTTTTGCCCATTCTTTGGTTTTATTATTGGGCGCAGCATTGCGCCGGTCAATAAGTCGGTATAAAGATCAAACGCCGGCACAAAACAGACGTCTGCATATGCGCGTTTAAATGTAAGTGGTGAAATTTTCGAATCAGCTGGATTATAAATACCAAAATCAATCAGCATTTTCAACCCGAACTGTTCTTCTATTGGAGCCCAAAACGCAGTATCCCCTTTATGAATAAAGCCTATAAGCTGAGTTCTTGGATTTGTAATATGTCGCCCTTCGTAATAACTGACCTTTTTTGACAGATCTGTTTTTAGAGAGGCACGATAGATCGCAGTCAGCAAAAGTTTGTACTTTTGAACTTCTGACATAGAATCAATCTTTGGAAGCCACTTTTCAATATCAATATTCGCCGTCGGTTTTTCCCGATTAAATCGAACATACTCAATTGGCTTTGGCTGTGGCTTCGGCAGAGGTTTTGGTTTTTGATAGGTTGTTCCCGAACTACCTAGGTCAACTCCAGCCTCATCGGCTAGAAATTGAAAAGCCTCTTTCCCATCGTCCGTATTTAAAATACGTTTAGCGATAGTAATGAGGTTGCCACTATGTCCGCACGACATACATCTGAATCCGCCAGTATTGGCATTAACATTAAGTGATGCGCGTTTTCCTGCCTGTTGGCTTTCAGCATCTTCGTGTTCAGAACATCGAATCGTTGTCCATCCAGTAGGTTTGATTTTTGGCTTATTGGGTTCTTTACATCCTGACGCGTAAAAAAGCGACAGAATTTGTTCCTGGGTTAGCCGGGAGACAATATCTTCTAATTCCATTTACTGCCTCCTTTTTTTGGCATTAAAATTTCCGCTAAAAATTCCTGTGTGACAATTGCAAGAGCTATTGTTAAGAGAGAAAAGCTAGGGTATTTTGAAGTGTATTTTGATTTCAAGAATGCGAGTGCATTCCTTCATTTTTAGTGCGCAAATCATCGCGCAGGGTTCGTTTTCGAGGTTCAGCCTATTTTATAGGTTGCAGAATCCTCTTTTCATGTCTCTGTTATTAAGAACTCTTCCGACATATGCAATGATGCCAATTAAGGCAAGTGTTCCATATGCGATGATTTCAAAGTCAGTTGGTGACATGGTTTCCTCCTATTTTATTATTATTGATTTGGCACGAGGCCATTTTTTAAAGCTCTGGGCGCTTTTTCATAACAATCAGTGTGATTCCTGTGAATATTATACCCAAAAGCATTAGTCCAGCGCCAGCGTTTATTCCAATATCTACAGTGAAGTATTTTAAAAGAAGAAGTGGGCCGATAGAAGCTAATGCGAATATGATTCCGTCTTCAATAAAAGCAACGCCAAGCAGTGTAAGGATTGCTCCTATAAACATAATTAGCGTATGCTCGTTCATTCCAATAAGCACAGTAAAGTGAGAAATTAGAAGGTGAGGACCAAAAGCAGCATAAACATATGTAAGTCGTTGAAGCCTTAAAAAGGTGTCAAGTTTACGTAGTGCAATGCCGATTGTTTTGTATTTTACAACAAACACATAGGTAATAAATATTACCACCATAGGTGTGATAGCAGTAGCAAATAAGGCAAGATTAAACATTGATGTTTCCTCCGCAATTTGCTCCTTTCGTTGTTGGATTTTTTTTGTTTTCCATTTGTTTGCGCCTCCGATAAGCACGGGTGATTCTAAGATCATTGTGACAGAGACACAAATATCCCATACAGGATTTTGTTCTCCTGCATGGGTATGAAGCCTTCTTTAGATTGGTTAAGATTTATGGAAAGGCTATCCATAAATCCCCATCGAAGGCATTATTCACCACAAGGGCAATTTAATGCCCTCTGTGGGAACTTTTTTAATCAAGCTACATTTGGGATGCTTGTTACATCTCGAACGTAGACATCTTTTACTCTTTTAAAACCAAGTTCTGTTACAAACCCTACTTGCCCTTCGTCGTCAACGTCAATATTTACTTTGGCAAAAACTTTTTTTCCGGAAGGTTTAATTTCCATTGAAAAGCCATTACCGCTGATAAATTGTTCAAGACCTTGAATCGTATTGATGTCAAAATCTTTGTTGGTTTCTTCAGGTAGAGATAATGTAGGTTTTTGTTGAAGATTTAACGTAACATCCATTTTGGTGTCCCATTTTAGCTGAGCGTTTTTCTTGGTTATAAACCCTAGTTTTGCAAGTTCTGCTTTAACCGAAAAGGTTTCCCCATTCGCATATGCCCAATCCTTTCCATATTCCTTCCGAAGCTCAAGAGTCAACCCCATAGCCTTGACGGCTGCTTCTATATCGGAATAGGATGGAATAACTCTCTGTGGTCCATTAATATAACTATTAACAGGCACAATCTCGGCCTCAATTGCATCCATTCGCAAGAGTTCATCTTGATCGTAGATGCCACCAATACCAAGCGCGTAGCGAATTCCCTGAATTAATGACTTATGTCGAAGCATTCGCTTCGGCCATTTATCCCAAGGAGCTGCATCAAAGTTTTGTTGACCATTTTCTTTTGCTTTCTGCGGCACATAACATTCATCGTAATATTCTTTGATTGAAATTGGATGTTCAATCCCTTTGACGTAAATTTTTGTAGCCACTGACCACTCTGATTTATCACCGTCAAAAGAATCCACCTGTTCCATTCCATTGAACTTTGGATGGTCGTGCATAATTTTTATCCAGCCATCAATCATCACCATTGGCATTAAGCCATTATTCTTGGTCTTAAAGACAGCAATTTGTTTAAGTAGCGGGTTAAGCTTATAGGTATTCGCGATAAGCATTAATGCCCCCACCTCTTCAGCTGTTGCGCCAGCAGGCATTATTGTATTTACAATAATTTGCTGTAGTTCAGCTGGATTAACATTTAGTGTTGTTGCTAAACTTTGTACGGATGATTTTTGTGGAAGTGTTGTAGTTATTGTAGTCGGTTGCATAATATCCTCCTCGGATTTCAAAAGAAATAACTAATACAGCTACTTCGTTAATGTCCAAAATGAGGATACAGCTACCCCTTTAGGGATATTTATATCCCCAGATGGGCAACTAAAATTTAATAAATTACTATGTCACCTTAAGATACTGACCATAAGGACCGTTGACGATTTCGAAAACAATTCCACCAATAACAGCCTTTTTAAGACCTGCTGAAATTAAAAGCCATTTGAAATTATCTTTTAGCTTTTTGATTGTTTTTTCTTCACCTTTAAAACCAGCCAATTGTCCGGCTAATCCAACGAGATCTTCTGGCAGTTCCAGTTCAGCGCCAAAGCATAATGCTGGACATGTGCCCTTGTATGAACATTTAGAACAATACAATTGTGCAGATGGTTTTGGTGCTGCTTTTTGTTTAAAAGCTTCCCATAAAATGAGAGCTTGATCTAGTGCAATGTTTAAAATCGCCTCATTGTAATCTACCGGGTAATCAGCACTTTCGCCTGTGTCCCAATTGTGATAAACAACCGATGCACGAATCTTATGATTCGGATATTTGCATTTAAGCAACCACATTTGAAGTGTTGTTTGGTAGATATGAGATGTGTATGGCAATAAAGGGAGAGTTGCCGAGGATTTAATCTCTTTAATGACAAGCTCTGTAGAGGAAACAAAAACAAAATCGATATGAGCTTTTAAAAACTCATATTTTCCTATTCCTACTGCCTCTTCTTGATGAACTACTGATTTTACTCCGGGGCGATAATCACTTACCGAATCGATCTCTGTCCAACCAAGACCATTTATTCCCTTACGAATCATCTCCTCTAATTGGTGTCCGCGTTCAAAAACAAAAACTTGTTTTGAATCAACAGCGGGTTTTTCAACTACATCCATGTATGCTTTATATAAGCACCCTGTTGCGGATGATGCACCAATATAAGTTGAGCGATCTCCAAGAGATTTATCTTTTTCTGAAAATGGAGCGTGAGCGCCAGGCATACATAAACCTTCTGCCACAAGTGACATAAATTTGCATACTCCGGCTACGGTAAAATTAAATATTCGGGGTTCCATCTGGAGACTCCTTATTTCGACGTAACGAGAGATGATGCGGCTTCTGTAGCGAGGTTGTTTTCGCTTTTAGCGTCCAAGTGAGCAAATGCCCAGAAAGATGCCATAATAGCTCCAATAATAATAGTTTTCATAATATTCTCCTGTACCGCTCCTGCCTAATGGTCAGGTATTTTGTCTTAAGTGCAAAATGTTATGGGAGACTTGGTTTGTTCCAAAGGAGAATACACCCCCAAAAGGAGTAATAAACTCCCAATGG
>Ga0172379_10003970_pt1 | contig 22646 bp, 18 predicted proteins | sample GrowelOW334metaG_FD_119756 | JGI IMG/M metagenome (GOLD analysis project Ga0172379, IMG submission 119756) | Groundwater microbial communities from an aquifer near a municipal landfill in Southern Ontario, Canada - Groundwater well OW334 metaG | ecosystem: Environmental > Aquatic > Deep... | reverse complement strand
TTCCGTAGACATCGTTGTCCATCGTTTTCGGAATCGACACGACAGGAAATTTTTCTTCATGCAGGCGGACAGCATAACTTTGCGTATCGTCGCCGCCGATGGCAATGAGCGCGTCGATCTTCAAATACTCCAGCACACGAAGCACGTGCGGGGTAAAGTCGCTGATCGGATCGTCGGATTTTGGAGGATGTTCCGGATCCTGAAGGAACTTTGGAATATCCGACCATTTCACTTTTTGAGGATTCGTCCTGGATGTGTGAAGGAAAGTTCCCCCGGAACGATCGATCGTTCTGGTATTTTGTTTTGTCAGCGGAATGATCCAGTTCTTCTGATCTTCAATATCGTCAATATTAAAATTCAATAGCCCGCCCCAGCCGCGGCGGATACCGTACACTTCAGCCCCGGCATCGGCCGCATAATAGACAACTTCTTTGATACACGGATTTAAACCCGGCACATCTCCGCCCCCTGTAAGAATTCCGATACGCATAACATGAACCTTTCAAAACAAAGTGGTGAAAGAATACTGTTTGTACACGCTGATATTTATTAAAAAATGGAACAGATAGCAATACATGACTTTAAAATTTATAAGAAAACAGAATGAATTGTCCTGAATATTTTTATTGTCGGTGCTGGGTGCGACTGCTACGGCTGCTTTTTGCGGGCAATGAACGTTCTGTTCAATTGAGTATCGATTTTTTGAAGATCGTGAAAAAAAGATTGTAGAATCACTCCAATATCTTCCGCGGGCATCGTTCCTTCGTTATGGTTATTGTGATAGACGGTTTCGTGAATTCGCTGCATCGTATCAAATCCCAGCCGGTTGAAATCGCCGACGACCAGATATCCGTTCGGGTGGATGATCCGGATCATTTCGCGGATGCAGGCAGCGGGATGTTCCATTTCATGAATCGTATTCATGCAAAAAAGCACCGGAATGGATTGCGATCTGAATGGGAGTGATTCCATATCCAGCTGGAGATACTGCACGCGATCGGAAAGAGCGGGCGGAATCCGCTGCTGTGCTCTTGGAAGATCGACAAGAGAAATATCTCCTGTGATCACCGATGGAAATAATCCGGAGAGTACGGCAGACATTCTTCCCGTTCCCGTGGCTAGTTCGACAGCGAATGGATGATTGTCCGGTATACTCTTCGCGATAGAAAAATATTCTTGAGTAAGATCAAATCCCCATGAATACAATAACTTGTCGCTTTGAGACAGGGGAATTGATGAGAGGTATGAAGTATTCATAGATCGTTGAGCTGGTGGAGAATGAACTGTCTGTAATGTCGGGAAAAGGAATCGATGATTCAATCGTGATATGCAAATGTTCCGACGGATCTGTTCTAAAATAACGATGCCGGCTTTCGCCGGCATCGTGTTGATCAGATGACCTTGATCTCTTTCTTCTTCTGTTTCTTTTGCCTGTTGGCAGCTTCTTCATTCTGGGCGTTCACGATTTTCCAATCCTCGCTGTTTTTTTGCGGGGAGAAAACCTGCGGTCGGGAGACTTTTTTATACCGATCAAATCCTTCATTGCTCCGACTGCGGCTTTGAGAAAACCGGTTAGTGGGTTTGTTCGTTGAACTGTGCTGTGCATTGTTTTTTCGTCCGAAGAAAGAGCTGCTGCTGGTTTTCTTTTCCTCGCGGGACCGAAAAAATTGGTCGTTGTTCACCGGCGGACGCTTTTTCGCTTCGCCGTGCTGATTGGCGCTGCGGCGATCGTTTCGCGGTGATTGTGAAAACCGGTCTCTCTTTGCATCGCGCTGGTGTGCATGGTTCCGGTCTGCGGTTGAATGTGGAGGTGTTTTTTCTGCCGCCGCGCTGTAATCAAATCCCGGGTAGTTCAGCAACTCATGTCGTCGTCCGGTGAACTGTTCGATCTTTTTAGAGTATTTCACTTCATCGCGGGAAACGAATGTAATGGCATCGCCGGAATGTTCGGCCCGGCCTGTCCGTCCGATCCGGTGAATGTAATCCTCGGCGAATGTCGGAACATCGTAATTGACGACGTGCGAGATTCCTTCGACATCGATCCCCCGGGCGGCAACATCGGTTGCCACAAGAACATTGTATTGTCCGTTCTTGAATCCGGCCAGGGCGCGTTCGCGCTGCGCCTGGGTTCTATTGGAATGGATGGCGATCGACTTCACTCCCTTCCGTTCCAGCTTATGCGAAATTTTATCGGCGCCGTGTTTCGTTCGTGAAAACACGAGTACCGATTCGAGTTTCTTTTCATTGAGAATGTGGAACAGGAGATCCCCTTTTTTATCCTGCTGCACAGAATAAAAATGCTGCGTCACCGTTTTAGCGGGGGAGCGGCGTTCGCCGATATCGATCAATTCCGGTTTCTTCTGAATGTTCTTTACCAGTTCACGCACTTCTTTCGACATGGTTGCGGAGAAGAGGAGCGTTTGTCGTGTCGCCGGGGTGTAGGCAATGATCTTTCGAACGTCGTTGATGAATCCCATGTCGAACATTCTGTCTGCTTCATCAAGCACAAGAACTTCGATCATGGCAAGGTTGACACTCCGCCGTGCAAGATGATCAAGCAGCCGTCCGGGAGTAGCCACAACGATATCGACCCCCCGCTGTAGTTTTTTCAACTGGTTTTGAATGTTCGTTCCGCCGTACAGGACAACGGTCCGGAGCTGCATGAACCGTCCGTACTGGGTGATGGAATCTTCGATCTGCTGTGCAAGTTCGCGGGTCGGCGTCAGTATGAGCGCCTTGATGTGGTGCGTGCGTGCTTCGCTTAAGATGAGTTTGTTGAGAATCGGGAGAACGAAGGCGGCAGTTTTCCCCGTGCCTGTGTTTGCGCAGCCGATAATATCTTTGCCTGCGATGGCGAGCGGAATTGCCCGCGCTTGTATTTCGGTCGGTGCCACGTAGCCGGTTGCAAGAATACCCTGCACAAGCTGGTCGGCAAGACCTAGTGCTTTAAAAGCCATTGTGAATCCTTAAAAGTGTGACTCGCTGCAAGCGATGAAGTTGGCGGAAGGAAAGAACCTAATGCAAATCTGACATCAAAGAAGCGGGTCGTGTGTTTCCGCCTCTGATGTCCCTGCGCTCTTTGCGCCGGTAGTACCTATGGATCAGATGCGGGCGTTGCGGAATTGCAACACCCTAAGATACGGAATGGAATTGAGAGTTCCTAATCCTATTTTCCCTTCCATTCCGGTTTTCGCTTTTCAATGAACGCCTTCATCCCTTCTTTTTGATCTTCGGTCGAAAAGAGGTGATTGAATGTCTTTCGTTCAAATTCAAGGCTTTCTTCCAGATGCACATTGAATGCATGGAGTATGGATGCTTTGATCGCCTGGACAGCTATTGGCGGTTTCATGGCGATTTTTTTTGCAATCGATTTTGCTTCATCCAGTAATGCGGAACTCGGAACGACTTTGTTGACCAGTCCCCACCGCAGTGCTTCTTCAGCCGTAAATATCTCGCCGAGAAGTATCAGTTCCATGGCACGGTATTTCCCGACCGCATGGGTAAGCCGCTGTGTTCCCCCCATACCGGGAATGACGCCGAGATTGATTTCCGGCTGTCCGAACTTTGCCGTTTCGCTTGCGATGATGATATCGCATGCCATGACCAGTTCGCATCCCCCGCCGAGTGCAAAACCATTGACCGCAGCGATGATCGGCTTCTTTAATTTTCGCAGGTGATCGAACGAAGCAAATTGATTGTCACGCGCCATCTGGACTTCCGATTTATCGGACATCTCTTTGATGTCGGCCCCTGCCGCAAACGCTTTTTCATTTCCGGTGATGATGGAGCATTTGATTGCCGCGTCGTGATCGATTTCGAAAAGAACTTCGTACAGTTCATTCAGTACCTGAGTGTTTAAGGCATTCAAGGCCTGGGGCCTGTTCAATTGTATAACGGCATAACCGTCTTGTTTTGTGATGATGAGTGTTTGGTAGGACATATCGGGAATCCTCAATTAGTGGGATACATAAAATAATTGAACAAATATAGGTGAACAGAGCGTAAAATAAAAGTGGGATCTGGGACTTGCTTTAATTGCGAAAAGGAGGGAAATTCTCAGCACCACACACTTAAGGAGCCACTTCCATGAAATATCTTTTAGTCTTTGCAGCAGGTATCCTGATCTCGTTAAGCAGTAGTACACTGGCATCTGAACGGCCGAAGAATGATCCGGCGCGTCCGGAGATAGGCTGGGAGGCCTTTAAAAGCATGATTCCATATCCCGAGATTGCCAAGCGTGCCGGCGTTCAGGGATACTCGAATGCTTCGGTGAAACTCGATACCGCCGGTGCCGTGCTGTCCGTTTCAATTTCCGGTTATGGCATCTTCGACAAACCGATCGAAGAAGCGGTGAAAAAAGTACAGTGGCTCCCTGAACTTGATAATGGCAAACCGCGCGAAACGACGGTCATCTTTGAAGTTCAGTTCCAATTGAAATCGCTGCAGGATATGCCGAAGAAAAAAATATTGATTATTGAATCCGATCGGTAAGCAGGAAGAATGCTGTTGGTTCATGAGAACAGCAGAAAGGAGCAGATGATGACATCTCCTTCACGTTCGATAACAGTAACTCGAATTGCGGCACGCGTGTGCAGTTTGCTTCTGTTCATATTTTGGGGTTCATTTTTTATTGAACATATGTCCTGGTTTGTCGCATCAAAAGAGCCGGCGCCGCCCCTGCGGATCTGGCTGTTGCAGTTCGGACATTTTATTCTCATCGCCGGTTATCTTATTTTGCTTCGATGGGAAAAAACAGGCGGCGTGATGATCGTTGTGAGTGCTCTCCTCTTTTTTTCGTTTGCAGCCGGTGAGAGAGCCCTTCCGTATATCATTATTAGTATTCTCCCCGCTCTATTAATAGGATATTGCCTCTGGGCTGAAAAGAAAATTCACCCCCTGCCTGTGGTGATGTGAAAGCAACAGCGGACCGGTCAATGGAAAAGGACATCGATGAAAAGATGTCCTTTTCCATTTTATCGATCAAAAAATTGCAGTTCCACCCGGCAACTTTTTCAACGTTTTCCGTACATAGTATGTGACAGAAATAAAAGAAAAGAGCAATTTTTCGATGAAAAAGCTCATCCCGTCTTTTTCCAAAGTAAATGTTTTTTCACCACAACCATTTCACAGTCGTCCAAGTCTAATTAATAAACATCGACCATGTCGCCGACAGATAGTGAACTCATAGAGCAATCCAATGCGGGTAATCTTGCCGCCTTCGAACAACTCATTTATCGTTATGATAAAGATGTGTTTACTGTCGCCTCCCGCTTTACGCAAAATGCGGACGATGCAAAAGATATTTACCAGGATGTTCTCCTCCGTGTCTACCGCGGGCTGCCGACATTCGAAGGACGGAGTGAATTCTCAACATGGTTATTCCGTATTACGACCAATGTCTGTTTAACATATCGGTCTCGAAAAAAAAAGACCATGGAGATCCCGCTCTACGGCGATAACGGAGATGTCATCGAGGATCTTGCGGATGGAATGACTGCTGATGATCTTTCGCACGCCGGTGATATTACCCGGAGGATACAAGAAGCGATGAATGTGTTGTCCCCACGGCAAAAGATCGTTTTTACACTCCGCCATTTTCAGGATCAAAAATTAAAGGATATTGCCCTCATGATGAATTGTACGGAGGGAACGGTCAAGAAATACCTGTTCGAAGCGACACAAAAGATGAGAACCCACTTACATGATCTGTACAGGTAAACCATGAATAAAGAAGAATATCAGGAATTAGTACTCCTGTCAATGTACGGTGAACTTGCCGAAGAAGAGGAAAAGAAGCTTGAAAAATATCTGAAGGCAAATCCGGAATTGAAAAGAGAAGCCGAGGAATTGTTGAAGTTCAAAAAGTTCGTCTCGGCGAACACACCGGATGTCGCAACGGATGATGGACTCCGCGACGCCCGCCGGCGGTTTCGGACAACGCTGCGAAGCGAACTGCGCACCGGATCGTTTTTCAATCGGATGAATGATCAGGTGAAAGATTTTTTTTCGACGCCATGGAAATTAGCTTTCGGGTCGACCGGCGTTCTTGCGCTGGGAATGATGATCGGGTACTGTTCTCACCCTTCATTGCAGGTCGACAATAGGATGGTCTTTCAGCCGGTTGGCAACGAACAAGCGGCGTCTCGTCCGAGTACGGAAATTACGAATATCCGCTTTATCGATTCTGATGCAAGCGATGGAGTAATTGAATTTCAATTCGATGCCGTTGCACCGATGCACATGAAGGGGAAAATCGATGATCCCGAAATTCAAAGAGTCTTAAGTCATGCATTATTGAACGAATCGAACGATGGAATTCGCCTCCAGACTGTCAACGCCATTGCTCAGCAGGCAGATAAAGGAAAATTCGGTGACGTCGAGGTGAAAAAGGCATTACTGGCAACGGTGAAAATTGACCCGAATCCGGGAGTGCGGCGTGAAGCACTGAGGGTGCTGCAGCAATACCGGTTTGATCCAGAAATTCGCGATGCGCTTCTCTTCGTACTCGCAAAGGATCCAAATTCCGGAATGCGTGTTGCGGCGATCAATGCTCTCGATCTTGCCCGGATTGACGGAATGACATTCGACAGCAGTACTGTCACCGCGCTGAAAACTCAGATTAAAAAAGAAGAAAACAACTATATCCGCAATCGTGCGGCAAACTTTGTAAAGGAGATCTATCAATGAAAAAAACAACTTTTATTCACCGAGCAATGTTGCTGTTATCCCTGGTCGGTCTTTTGATCCTGTCGGCACATGCCGACGTAAAACGGGAACAATCTTTTTCAGTGGGGAAGACAAGTTCCCTTGAAGTATCGGTAAGCGGTGGAGATATTCTTGTAAAGACATGGGAAAAACAAGAAATCAATGTTATTGTTGAAGGACTCGATGATGAGGATATGGAATATGTAAAAATTGTTCAAACCGGAAACACCGTACGGGTATCGTACAGGCCAAAGTGGGGAAATCACGGGGACGCAAAATTTTTAATGACCGTTCCGTCACAATGCGAATTAGATCTTCGAACTTCAGGCGGAGATATCGATCTCCAGGGAAATTTGCTGGCGAATGCCAAAGGTTCAACATCGGGGGGCGACATCACTATTGAAAAGATCCAGGGATCTGTTAATATGTCGACTTCCGGCGGCGATATCAAAACAGGCGACATCAACGGAAAGGCAGACCTCCGGACATCCGGCGGCAACATCACGCTTGCGACAGTCAACGGCGAAGCAAGCGTCAGTACCAGCGGCGGCGATATTAGAATTGAAAAAGTCGGGAAGAAATTGGATGCACGAACATCGGGGGGTAACGTTGAAGTGGGCGACATCGGCGGCGATGCGACGCTGTCAACAGCGGGCGGAGATGTTCGGGTCGGGAGGGTGACAGGGAATGCCCGTTTGCGAACGGCCGGAGGGGATATTGTTCTCAACGGCGCATCGGGTATTGTTGAGGCAAAAACGGCAGGCGGTGATATCGATCTGAAAAATATTACCGGTTCGATTGAAGCCAAGACTGCCGGCGGAGATATTGACGCAGAATTGAATCCGAGCGGCAGCGGGGAGAGCGAATTAAAGACCGCCGGGGGAAATGTAAAATTATTCATCCCGGCAAATGCGAAAGCTACCATTGAAGCGGTGATCCGATTGCGCGATGACTGGGGATGGTCCAGCAAGAAAAATAAATACGACATTAAATCGGATTTCAAAGCGGATACCTACGATAAACGGGGTGATGATGACGGGGACGAAATCCATGCAACGTATGTGCTTAATGGCGGAGGAGAAGTGATTTATCTCGAAACAGTGAATGGAAACATCGATATCCGGAAAAAATAGGATATCCTGAATCTTTGAAACAAAAAAAATGAAGCGGCGTAGAAAAAGTATTCTTCGTCGCTTTTTTTATAACCAACGCAATGTGTATGAATACCATGAATCTGATTTTTCTTCTCGCCTGTGTGCCGTTGGCGGTGTCGGCATCGCCGGATCTGCAGGTGCACGCAGCAAAACTTTCATCGCCGGTCGTCGTCGACGGACGATTGACGGAACCGGCGTGGACCTCGGCGAAGCCGCTGTCATCCTTGGTGCAGAAAGATCCGAATCAAGGCGAGGCCCCTTCTGAAAAAACGGAAATATGGGTTGCGTACGATGATGATGCACTGTACGTGGCTGCACGATTATATGATTCGCATCCCGATTCAATTATGAAAGTTCTCGGAAGAAGAGACAATATTGTGACATCGGATTGGTTTGCCGTGTTTATCGATGGCTACCATGATAAACGTTCAGGGAATTTCTTTTTTGTCGGACCATCCGGAGCGATCGGAGACGGTGTGCTCTATAATGATGATTGGAACGATGTCGATTGGGACGGCGTATGGGAAGGAAAAACTTCAATTGATGAACAAGGGTGGGCGGTAGAGATAAGGATCCCGTTCTCTCAAATTCGGTTTCATGAAAACGATAAACAGGTGTGGGGGATCAATTTTGAACGCGATATCGGCAGAAAAAATGAAGCAGACTTTCTTCGGTACACTCCTAAAAATGAGAGCGGCTATGTCTCGCGATTTGTCGATCTTGTCGGCATTGAAGGGATAAAGCCGACTGCGCAGGCGGAGGTTCTCCCTTTTGTAACGACGAAAGCTGAATATACACACCCTGCCGCCGGAAATCCGTTTAACGACGGTTCACAGTACGGGACGGAGTTTGGGGCAGATGTACGGTATGGGCTGAGCAGCAATTTAATTTTCAATGCAACAGTCAATCCCGATTTCGGCCAGGTCGAAGTCGATCCTGCCGAAGTCAATTTAAGCGACGTGGAATCGTTCTTTCAGGAAAAACGTCCCTTCTTTGTGGAAGGAGCGAATATCTTTACTAATTTCGGACACGGCGGCGGGAGAAATTACTGGAATGCCAATTTCAACACACCGACTCTTTTTTACAGCCGGCGCATCGGACGAACTCCCCACGGGAATGATGCGTTGAACAATGCGGAGTACGTGAACATGCCGGTGGCGACGAGAATAATCGGAGCCGGGAAGATCACCGGTAAACTTGGCGATGAGTGGAATGTCGGAACTATTCATGCTGTTACGGCAAGAGAATACGCCCCCCTCCAGTTGAATGGAATTCATTCCGACGCGGAAGTAGAGCCGTTGACCTATTACGGAGTTGCGCGGCTCCAGCGGGATTTTGATCAAGGCCGTCAGGGACTTGGGATATTAACGACCGTGACGGCACGGAATTTTTCAGAAAATCCGATCGGTTCGAATCTGAAAAATAATCTCAACCAGGACGGAATCTTTACCGGTATCGATGGATGGACATTTATTGATGAAGAAAAAGCGTGGGTTATTTCAGGATGGTCGGGAGTATCATACGTTGCCGGATCGAAAGATCGAATTGCTCAAGTGCAAAATAATTCACAGCATTATTTCCAGCGTCCCGATGCCGGTTATATCTCCGTCGATAGTTCGGCAACATCGCTTCAAGGATATGCCGGACGGATCTATCTCATCAAACAAAAAGGGAATTTCTTTTTCAATTCAGCTGTCGGAGTGATCGATCCAAAATTTGATGTGAACGACCTCGGATACCTTTCACAAACCGATGTGATCAACGCGCACATCGGAGCGGGGTACAATTGGCCTGATCCCGACGGTATATTCCGGCGGAAAGAACTGGGCATATTGTTCTTTCAAAGTGTCGATTTTGGGGAGAATGTGACCGGAAGAGGGTTTTATCATTTTGGATTTCTCCAGTTTACGAATTTCTATTCTATCAATTGGGGATTTGGAGCTGGTCCGGATAATATTAACGACCGGAGGACGCGGGGAGGGCCGCTAACGGTGAATACTTCCTATGTAGAATACAATCTCAGTATTAATTCGGATGAAAGTAAAAATCTGTCAGTCCAGCTTTCTGGAAATGGAAATTCATCAAGTCAGTCAAGATATCTGTACGGTGAGATCGATATCAATTACAGACCCGTTCCGCAAATGACGTTGTCGTTTGATCCGTTTTACGAGGTTAGTTTCAATGGGTTTCAGTACATCACCGCCGCTGAAGATCCTACCGCGTCAGCAACGTTCGGAAAACGGTATCTATTTGGTGAACTCCGACAACAGACGTTTGGCACCGGAATCCGATTGAATTGGACCTTCACCCCCGTGCTGAGTTTACAATTATACGTTCAACCGTTTATTTCATCGGGGGCATATGATCGATTTAAAGAACTGGCGCGACCCCGGTCAAACGACTATTTGATCTACGGCACCCAGAATTCAACGATTGTAAAAGACGGGGGAAATTTTAATGTTGACCCGAATCCTGGATTTTCCGGGGGGCCGATTTCATTTTCCGATCCGAATTTTAATTATAAATCTCTTCGGGGGAATGCTGTTCTGCGATGGGAATATCTTCCCGGATCCGCACTCTATTTCGTGTGGACACAGAGCAGAAGCGATGAAGAGCAAATTGGCTCCCTGCGGTTTAATCGCTCGCTGAGGCGGTTAATCGATACCCGTGCCGACAACATTTTCATGATGAAAATGAGTTATTATTTCAATATGTAACTCAAGACGTCAATTTTATTTGCCGTAGATTTGCAGAATATTTTGTATTTTCTGAGATCAACGGCAATTTTATTTTAAACATGAAAACATTTTTTAAGAACAGATTACAAACAGCGGCAGGATTGTTACTCTGGTCGCTTACCTTTATTGTTTACCTTAAAACCGGGGCTCCGACTGTCGGTTTTATCGACAGCGGAGAATTTGCGACCGTTGCATGTACACTCGGGATTGCCCACCCAACGGGATATCCTCTCTTTACACTGCTGGGAAGGATATTTTCGATGATCCCGTTCCCGGTCGCAGAAATTGTCAAGCTGAACGCGATGGCCGCATTGTTCACCTCGCTGGGGACCGTTGCTTTTTTCTTTGTACTCCTTGAACTGTTGGAAAAAGAAAAGAATGAACTCCAAAAGATTTTTGCTTCTGCTTTTGCAGCTTTCTCTCTCGCATTTTCGCAAACGTACTGGGGACAAGGAGTAGACGTTGAAGTCTATTCGCTCCATATTCTCCTCATCACACTGGTGATCCTTTTTTTTCTCAAGGCAGTCCGTGAAGAAAGAACCGTTTGGTGGTATTTGTTCGCGTACACACTGGGACTTTCGTTTACCAATCATTTGACAACAATCCTTTTAGCGCCGGCATTCCTTTTTGTATTTTTTTTCGAATATCGATTCACCCGAATTGCCGCGGACCGCATCACGAAGGTTGTCCTTCCATTTTTACTCGGCCTGTCGGTGTATTGTTATCTTCCGGTCAGGTCGGCAGCCGAACCGATTCTCAATTGGGGGAATCCGCAAACATTTGAAAAATTTTGGTGGCACGTCACCGGCAAGCAATTCCGTGTGTGGATGTTTTCGTCAACCGATTCCGCAAAAAAGCAGTTTGAATATTTTCTTCAGCATACCCCGGTTGAGTTCTATTATATCGCGCTGTTGGTTTCCCTGATCGGCTTCGGTACCCTTCTCTGGCATGACAAGAAAAAATTTATTTTTGTTCTCCTGCTGTTGCTGTCGTGCGTTGGATATTCGATCAATTATGACATCCACGATATCGACTCTTACTTTCTGCTCGCCTTCATGTCGTTGATGATGTTCGCCGCATTCGGCGCACTGACGCTGATCCAATCGATGAATATGAAAATTGCGGCGTCAATTTTTTTGGGAATAATTGTTTTTCAACTGTATAAAAATTGGGAGACGGTTGATCAAAGTAAAAACTACATTGTTGAGGATTATACCAAAACGATGCTTCGGAATCTTCCGGAGAATGCAATCATCGTTTCATACCAATGGGATTATTTTGTCTCCGCCTCATACTATTTTCAATACGTAGAAAAATATCGCACCGATGTTACGGTGCTCGACAAAGAATTATTTCGCCGTTCGTGGTATTTCAACCAGCTCACAACATCTCATCCGGATGTGGCGCGAAGGTCACATGGTGAAATTCAGCGGTTCTTGGAAGAATTGTATAAATTTGAGCATGGAATGCCGTATGAATTTTCGGTGATCGAAGGAAGATACACCTCGTTGTTGGAAAGTCTTTTTACGAAGGACGGAAAGGATCGGTTATGTTTTGTCACTAGCGAGATCGAACAAAACTATACCAAAGGATTCAAGAGGGTTCCGTATGGATTAGCGCAGCTGCTGACACACGATACAACATATATTCCTTCTCCGCTGTTTCAGGGCGGGTTCAGACCGATTGGGGCGGGAGACAATTATTCCGAGCAAATTAAAAAATTGTCCGCGTCTATATTGATGCAGCGGTCATTTTATGAAACCTATTTTGGTCATTCCGAAGAGTCAAAAAAATACCAGGAAAATGCAAAGAAGATCCTTCACTCCAATTCTCTCTCCGTTAGCAATTTTTAATCAATAATCTTATTGACTTTTAGGTAAAAAACTATATATTTATTAGCTCTGCACCCATACCTTCATTGAGAATCCTTGAATATTCTCTATTTTGGAGTGTTTGCGGTTAAATTTTTGCGTCAAAGAATGAAAAAGATGCTGGCGTAGCTCAGTTGGTAGAGCAGCTGACTTGTAATCAGCAGGTCAGGAGTTCAAGTCTCCTCGCCAGCTCACTAATTGGGTAGGTAGCGAAGTGGTTAAACGCAACAGACTGTAAATCTGTCGCCTCAGGGCTTCGGAGGTTCGAATCCTTCCCTACCCACAAAACGCATAGTTGCTTGCGTAGCTCAGTTGGTAGAGCACTTCCTTGGTAAGGAAGAGGTCACCGGTTCAATCCCGGTCGCAAGCTCTGCCGGAAACAATGCGCCGCGATCTTCCGTCGATGAACTCCAAGATGACGTGTATCGGTCGCGGACGGATTTGATCGGAAGAAAAAATACAAGCGGGAGTAACTCAGTTGGTAGAGTCACAGCCTTCCAAGCTGTTGGTCGCGGGTTCGAGTCCCGTCTCCCGCTCTACTTAGGACGAAAGGAAAGACGATGAGAGATATCATAACCCTCGAATGCACCGTTTGCAAGGAGCGAAATTATTCTACGACCAAGAATAAGAAGAAACAAACCGGTCGCGTGGAATATAAAAAATATTGCCCCCGCTGCAACAAACATCAAACCCATAAAGAAACCAAGTAATTATTCAGTACGGGTGTAGCTCAATTGGTAGAGTAGCGGTCTCCAAAACCGTTGGTTGGGGGTTCGAGTCCCTCCACCCGTGCAGTAAATATCAGGAAAACAATGAAAGAAAAAATCATCACGTTTTTTACCGATGTGTATAAAGAAATGGGAAAAGTTACTTGGCCGACCCAAAAAGAGCTGCAGGAATCCACATTGGTTGTGTTGGGCGTTTGTGCGTTCATTGCCGTTTTTGTGTACGTTGTTGATACACTTGTCAGTCAAGTGATCAAAGGAATCTTCTAGAGTATGGAAACCGTAACGGTACATAAATGGTATGTCGTTCGAACGTATTCGGGGCACGAGAACAAGGTAAAACTTGCTATCGAGAATGAATCGGTGATCCAGGGTCTTCAGGAAAGAATCACCCGGGTCATGGTCCCCGCCGAAAAGATCTTTGAAATTAAAGATGGGAAGAAGAAAAGCAAGACCAAAAATTTCTTTCCCGGCTATATTCTCGTTGAGGCGGTGCTGGATGAGAAAACAAAACATTTAATTCTCAATACCCCTTCGGTGCTGAGTTTCGTGGGAACAAAAGATAAGCCGGTTCCGTTGCAACCTGATGAAGTGAAACGGCTGATCGGGAAGATCGAGGAAAAGAAAGAGGAAGGTGAGGTTGAACGCATTGAGGTTCCGTTTCATGTCGGCGAACCGGTAAAAGTGATCAGCGGTCCGTTCCATAATTTTTCCGGTTTTGTTCAGGAGATTAACGCGGAAAAGCTGAAATTGAAAGTGATGGTCAGCATCTTCGGGCGGAAAACGCCGGTAGAATTAGATTTTAGTCAAGTAGAAATTGAAAAGTAATCACTAATTAATATAGTTGGGATAACGTATGGCAAAGAAAGTTGTTGGATTCATAAAGTTGCAAATTCCTGCTGGTCAGGCAAACCCGGCGCCGCCGGTTGGTCCGGCACTCGGACAAAAGGGTGTCAATATTATGGAGTTCTGCAAACAATTCAATGCACGAACTCAGGCGCAAGCCGGATTGATTATCCCTGTCATCATCACGGTGTTTTCCGATAAATCGTTTACCTTTATCACAAAAACACCTCCCGCAGCAGTGCTGCTGGTGAAGGCGGCAAAAGTGGCAAAAGGATCGGGCGAACCCAATCGTACAAAAGTGGGAAAAGTTACGCGGTCGCAAGTCCGTGAAATCGCTCAATCGAAGATGCCGGATCTCAATACGACCGATATCGAAGCGGCGATGAGCATGATCGAAGGAACGGCAAAAAGTTTAGGTATTGCCGTCGAAGGTTAATCACATTACACATAACGGTGGGAGAGCGCCCAGAGCGTATCGTTTGGACCACAAGGAGAAAAAATGAAACACGGCAAGAAATACAACGCAGCGGTAAAAAAGTATGACCAAAAGAAAATGTATTCTATCACCGATGCGGTTGGAATTGTAAAAGATTCGGCGACAGCAAAGTTTTCAGAATCAGTCGACATCGCGGTCCGTCTCGGTGTTGATCCTAAGAAAGCAGATCAGGCGGTTCGCGGCACGGTGGCGTTACCGCATGGTATCGGGAAACAGGTGAGAGTTCTTGTCATGGCGAAACCGCCCAAAGATGCCGAAGCGAAAGCGGCCGGCGCGGATTACGCAGGATTGGAAGAATTCGTCGAAAAAATTAAAGCGGGATGGTCGGACATTGATGTAATGATCGCGACACCGGATGTCATGGTGGAAGTCGGCAAGCTCGGAAAAATCCTCGGACCGCGCGGTCTGATGCCGAATCCCAAAAGCGGTACGGTGACCGTTGATGTTGCCACCGCGGTGAAAGAAGTGAAGGCCGGTAAAATTGAATTTCGTGTCGACAAAGCCGGCGTCGTCCATGCAACAGTCGGCAAGGCAAATTTTGAAAAAGAAAAATTAGCGGATAATATCAACGCATTCCTCAATACGGTTGTAAAGTTAAAACCCTCCACCGCAAAAGGACAATACATTAAGAGTATTTTTATTTCGTCAACAATGGGGCCTGGCGTTCAGATAGACCGCGCTGTTGTACAGTCAAACTAAATCAGAATTTACGCACTCATATACAATCAACAATCGTGCGTGATGCCCCGGCGAATATCCGGGGGCTTCTCATGACGCACAGCAAATCAAAAGAACACTATGAATAAATCAGAAAAAGAACACGAAGTTGCCGAAATTCAGAAATTGGTTTCGAAGGCTCAGGGTATGTTCTTTACTGATTTTGCTGGAATTAAAGTTGAGCAGATGACAGAGCTCCGCAGAGAATTCCGAAAATCCGGTATTGAATATAAGGTAGTCAAAAATACGCTTGCCAAAAAAGCGTTGCAGAATGTCTCCGGTTACGACAAGGTTTTTGATCGGCTTGTCGGATCGACCGGAATTGCATTTGCCTATGACGATCCTGCAGCACCGGCGAAGATCATTCAAAAGTTTCAAGAGAAGAACGAGAAATTCAAATTAAAAGTCTGTGTTATCGAAAAGGAAGTGTATGAAGGGTCTCGGTTAAAAGAGCTCGCATCCATGCCTTCGAAACCGGAAATTATTGCTGGAATTCTTGGCAGCCTCAACGCACCGATCTCCGGTGTCGTTGGAGTTCTTAACGCCGTTGTCCGTGATGTTGTCGGCGTTCTTGATGCGATTGAAAAGAAAAGAGCCGCTTAAAAATTTATCATTTTTTTTAGAAAACAAAGGAGACAGGAATCATGTCAGCAGTACAAGAACTCGTAGAAAAAATCGAAAAACTCACTCTTCTCGAAGCGGTCGAATTAAAGAAAGCTCTTGAGGAGAAATTTGGAGTCTCTGCGGCAGCCCCGATGATGATGGCGGCAGCCCCCGCAGCAGGCGGAGCAGCACCAGCAGCAGCAGAGCAGACCGAATTCACGGTTGAATTGACGGAAGCCGGCGCACAAAAGATCAACGTTATTAAAGTTGTTCGCGAAGCGACAGGTCTTGGTCTAAAGGAAGCAAAAGATCTCGTTGACGGTGCACCGAAACCTGTTAAAGAAGGTGTCAGCAAAGCAGATGCTGAAACATTGAAAAAGAAACTTGAAGAAGCAGGCGCAAAAGTTACATTAAAGTAATTTTTTGTTGTTCTTTTTTGAGATCCTTTTTGATGTCCAATACGTCTATAATCGATACATAGTGAACAATTATGCAAGCCGATAGTCTTTTTCAGAGAAAAAGTTACTATCGGCTTGTGTATTCTTTTGTCGTAGCTTAATTTTTTTAGTATTCATCGCTCTGCGTTGAACTATTCTTTCCCAACAACCATCAAACGGGTCGTATGACCTGAAGGAGTGATTGACTTGAAAAGCCAATCCCGATTGCATGTAGATCCAAAAACAAATCGGCAGACGTTTGCCAAAATTCAAGATGTCGTTGAATACCCAGATCTCTTGAATGTTCAGCTCGAATCGTTCGAACATTTCCTGCAGGAAGGACTTCCGACGGCCAAACGAAAAAATAAAGGACTTCAACAGGTATTTCTCCAGAACTTTCCCATTACCGATACGCGTGAGAATTATTTGCTGGAGTTCGTCGAGTACTATGTTGAAAAACCGAAGTACACGATGCGTGAATGTCAGGAACGGGGATTGACCTTTGCCGTTCCGCTCAAGGCGAAACTCCGTTTATCGCAAAAAGCCGAGAACGGAGAAGGATACACCGATACAATCGAAGAAGTGGTGTATCTCGGAAACCTGCCGTACATGACCGAACGGGGAACGTTCATTATCAACGGAGCTGAGCGCGTCATCGTCAGCCAATTGCACCGATCGCCCGGCGTGTTCTTCAGCGAATCGACGCATCCGAACGGGACCCCGATTTTCTCCGCGCGCATTATACCGTTCCGCGGCTCATGGGTCGAATTCGCGACGGATATCAACAACGTGATGTACGCGTATATCGACCGGAAAAAGAAATTCCCCGTTACCACATTGCTTCGCGCTCTGGGGTACTCGTCGGACGATGAAATTCTGGAATTGTTCGGACTCGTCGAAGAAGTGAAGGTTGCCGACATCGATCTGAAAGAGTATCTCGGAAGAATTATCTGCGGCGACGTGATCGATCGGAAGACCGGTGAGATCATCATCAATAAGGATGCTCAGGTCAGCGAAGAGCTCATCAAGAAAATCAAGAAATCGGAGATAAAGAAAATCCGGTTCTTGAAATCGGAAGAAGCGGGAACCCGTTCGGTCATCGCAAATACCATTATGAAGGATGCGGTCCATAGCGAGGAAGATGCGCTTGAGACGATCTACCGTCAATTGCGGTCCGGCGATGCGCCGGATATGGATACGGCAAAAAACCTGATCGATAAATTGTTCTTCAATCCAAAACGATACGATCTCGGTGATGTCGGCCGTCACCGTATCAATGCAAAGTTGAAATTGGATATCGAAGAATCGGTAACGACACTTACCAAGGATGACATCATCGCGATCATCAAATACGTTCTCGATCTTCAGCAGGGAAAGACATCCGTCGATGATATCGATCATCTCGGCAACCGGCGTGTCAGAACTGTCGGTGAGCAAATCGCCGCTCAATTCAACATCGGTCTTGCCCGAATGACGCGGACGATCCGCGAACGGTTGAATATCCGCGATCAGGAATCGGTGACCCCGGCAGATCTCGTGAATGCGCGAACGATCTCCAGCGTGATCAATACCTTCTTCGGCACCAACCCGTTGTCCCAGTACATGGATCAGACAAATCCTCTTGCCGAACTGACGAATAAACGCCGTATGTCCGCGCTCGGACCGGGCGGTTTGACCCGTGAACGCGCCGGGTTCGAAGTTCGAGACGTTCATTACACGCACTACGGACGCCTCTGCCCGATCGAGACACCGGAAGGTCCGAATATCGGACTTATTTCTTCGCTCAGTATGCATGCCCGCGTCAACGAATATGGATTCCTTGAAACGCCGTATCGACTGGTGAAAAAAGGGCGTGCGACCGAAGAGATCGAATATTTAAATGCTGAAAAGGAAGATGAATTTATCATTGCCCAGGCGAATGCGGAGATCGATGATAAGGGAAAATTTGTCGATGACCGTGTGAAAGCCCGGAAGGCGGGAGATTTCGTCGTTCATGCTCCGGATGAAATGCAGTATATGGACGTTGCACCGACGCAGATCGTCAGCGCTGCGGCAGCCCTAATTCCATTCCTTGAACACGATGATGCGAACCGCGCATTGATGGGATCGAATATGCAGCGCCAGGCAGTGCCGCTGATGAGGCCAGAATCCCCGATTGTCGGTACCGGATTGGAATATAAAATTGCACGCGACTCGCGAACATGCATTATCGCGGAACGGAGCGGTACGGTTGAAAATGTTTCCGGAGAAAAAATTGTCGTTCTCTACGATATCGATGAAGATAACGTCGAACAGCTGATCAGCTTCGAGGATAAACGCCGCGTCGAATACCGGTTGGTGAAGTTTTTCCGGACGAACCAGGACACCTCGATCAATCAGAAGCCGATCGTCATACCAGGTCAACGATTCAAAAAAGGAGATGTTCTCGCCGACGGCTGCGCGACAGATCAGGGCGAGTTGGCGCTCGGACGAAATCTGCTCGTTGCGTTTATGCCGTGGCGTGGATACAACTTTGAAGATGCGATCATTATGAATGAACGCATTGTCGCGGAAGATGTATTCACCTCCATTCACATCGAAGAGTTCGAACTGCAGGTTCGCGATACGAAACGGGGCGAAGAAGAACTGACTCGCGAAATTCCAAACGTCAGCGAAGAGGCTACAAAAGATCTTGATGAGAACGGGATCATCCGTATCGGTGCTGAAGTAAAAGAGGGAGATATTCTTATCGGGAAGATCACCCCGAAAGGTGAAACCGATCCGACACCGGAAGAAAAATTATTGAAAGCGATCTTCGGCGATAAGGCGGGAGATGTGAAAGATGCTTCGTTGAAAGCGCCGCCGGGTATGAAGGGAATTGTGATCGCCACGAAATTATTCAGCCGTAAAAAGAAAGATGCCGACACGAAAAAAGAAGATAAGAAGAGACTCGATCTTCTTGAAAAGATGCACAAACAGAATATCGATCTGCATTACGAGAAGCTGGCGCGTAAACTCGGACTGCTCCTTGACGGAGAAAAATCGGTGGGTGTCCGCGATGTCGACGGATCCATGGCGATCAGAGGGGGGACGCAGTTCAAAGAAGATACGTTCGTCGGCAACGATAAGATTGCAAAACTTGATTACAAACAAGATTGGGTGGACGATAAGCGGAAGAACAACCTTATCGTGAAAATTTTCGAAAATTATTTCGATACGCTCAATCACATTGAAGAAGCGTACAAACACGAAAAGAACAAGATCACCATCGGCGATGAATTGCCGCCGGGGATCGTTCAGCTGGCGAAAGTGTATGTCGCAAAAAAACGCAAGCTGTCGGTCGGCGATAAGATGGCGGGCCGTCACGGAAATAAGGGTGTTGTCGCTGCCGTTGTTCCTGCCGAAGATATGCCGTTTCTGCCGGATGGACGTTCGGTTGACATCGTTTTGAATCCGCTCGGCGTTCCGTCGCGTATGAACATCGGACAATTATTCGAAACGGCGCTCGGCTGGGCAGGAAAACTTCTCGGAGTGAAATATGCAACACCGATCTTCGACGGTGCAAGCTGGGAAGATGTTCAGGAAGAATTGGTCAAGGCGAACCTCAATCCCGATTCGAAGAGTGTTCTGCTCGACGGCAGAACCGGCGAACGGTTCGATCAGGAAGTCACGGTCGGCCAAATCTACATGTTGAAACTTTCGCATTTGGTTGATGATAAGATCCACGCCCGGTCGATCGGACCGTATTCGCTGATCACGCAGCAGCCGCTCGGCGGAAAAGCGCAGTTCGGCGGACAGCGATTCGGAGAAATGGAAGTGTGGGCGCTGCAGGCGTACGGTGCATCACACGTTCTTCAGGAAATTCTCACTGTCAAATCCGATGATGTGATGGGACGCGCGAAAGTCTATGAGGCCATTGTCAAGGGAGATAATCTTCCGGAAGCAAATATTCCTGAATCATTCAATGTGTTGGTTCGTGAATTACAGGGACTCGGATTAGAAGTAAAGATTGATTAAAGGGTGGTAGCAGTACCATTCATTAACTTAACATGGAGCCAAAGAAATGATGTTTCGCTCGAATGACACAAAAGCACACAAGGTTTTTTCAAGAATCAGCATCAGTCTTGCATCGTCGGATGCGATCCTGACGAGATCATACGGTGAAGTCACGAAACCGGAAACGATCAATTACCGGTCGTTCCGTCCGGAACGCGACGGACTTTTTTGTGAAAGAATTTTCGGACCGACCCGCGATTGGGAATGTTATTGTGGAAAGTATAAACGGATCCGGTACAAGGGAATTATCTGCGACCGGTGCGGAGTGGAAGTTACACAGAAAAGCGTTCGCCGCGAACGAATGGGGCACATTGCCCTTGCCGTTCCGATCGTCCACATCTGGTATTTCCGTTCCTTGCCGAGCAAGATCAGTTACATTCTCGGTCTTTCCAACAAAGATCTTGAAAAGATCGTCTACTACGAATCGTACGTCGTAACCAATCCCGGGACAACGGGGTTACAGCACAAAGATCTGATCACGGAAGATCAGTACTTCGAGATCCTGTCGTCGCTGCCTGAGAAGAACCAGGATTTGGAAGATGACGATCCGAAAAAATTTGTTGCCAAAATCGGCGGCGAAGCGGTGAAAGTATTGCTGCGAAGTGTTGATGTCGAATTATTATCCGCAGAGCTTCGCGCACAATTACGCGTGGAAACCTCACAGCAGAAAAAGCAGGAACATCTCAAACGTCTTCGCGTTATCGAAGCATTTCGTGAACGCGAAGGGGGTCCGGCAAACAAACCCGATTGGATGGTTCTTGATGTCATTCCGGTTATTCCGCCCGAACTTCGTCCTCTTGTTCCGCTTGAAGGCGGTCGCTTTGCGACATCGGATCTTAACGATCTGTATCGCCGCGTCATCATCCGCAATAACCGATTGAAGAGATTGATCGATATCAAAGCGCCTGAAGTCATTCTGCGAAACGAAAAGCGGATGCTGCAGGAGGCCGTCGATTCATTGTTCGATAATTCACGCCGCAATAATGCTGTTCGCAGCGATAACAACCGCGCATTGAAATCCCTTTCCGATATGCTGAAAGGAAAACAGGGACGCTTCCGCCAGAACCTTCTCGGAAAACGGGTCGATTACTCAGGCCGTTCCGTTATCGTCGTCGGTCCTGAATTACAACTGCACCAGTGCGGTCTTCCAAAAGATATGGCTGTTGAACTGTTCAAACCGTTTATCATCCGCAAATTGATCGAACGTGGATTGTCGAAGACGGTGAAGAGTGCGAAGAAAATGGTTGATAAGAAGGGACAGGAAATCTGGGAAATTCTTGAACAGATCATTGACGGACATCCGGTGTTGTTGAACCGTGCCCCCACGCTGCACAGGCTCGGTATCCAGGCATTCCAGCCGGTACTTGTAGAAGGGAAAGCGATTCGAATTCACCCGATGGTCTGTACGGCATTCAACGCGGATTTTGACGGTGACCAAATGTCGGTTCACGTTCCGTTATCATTCGATGCGCAGCTCGAAGCGCGCATTCTGATGCTCTCGTCGCACAATATTCTTTCCCCCGCGAGCGGAGCCCCGATCATCACACCGACACAGGATCAGGTTCTCGGTTGTTACTATCTGACAAAATCGAAGACCGGTGCTAAAGGCGAGGGAATGATCTTCTCGTCCGCGAAAGAAGTGATCATTGCGCGGAACGAAGGAAAACTGGATCTCCATGCGAGAATAAAAGTCCGGTACGACGGATCGTTAATTGAAACGACAACGGGGAGAGTGATCTTCAATCAAATTGTTCCCGAAGATCTTGGATACATCAATGAATTATTGAGCAAAAAACGTTTGGTGCAAATTATTGCCCAGACATTCCGTAAATGCGGAAATATGCGCACGGCAAAATTCCTCGACGAGATGAAAACGCTCGGCTTTACCTATGCGATGAAGGGGGGACTTTCGGTGAATGTGTCCGACGTTGCCATTCCCAAAGAGAAGCAGGAGCTGATCACCAAAGCTGAAAAAGAAGTTGATGCCGTCGAACGCCAGTATCAAAACGGATTCATCACGAACGGCGAACGATATAACAAAGTCATCGATATCTGGACCCGTACAACCAGCCGCGTTGCCGAACGGTTATTTGATTCGTTGCAGAATTCAAAAGAGGGTTTCAATTCAATTTACATGATGATCGATTCCGGCGCGCGCGGTTCGAAGGAACAGGTGCGACAGCTTGCCGGTATGCGCGGATTGATGGCGAAGCCTCAAAAATCTCTCTCCGGTGCCACCGGCGAGTTGATTGAAAATGCCATCACGGCAAACTTCCGCGAAGGTCTTTCGATCCTCGAATATTTTATCTCCACTCACGG
>Ga0172379_10003969_pt1 | contig 22651 bp, 24 predicted proteins | sample GrowelOW334metaG_FD_119756 | JGI IMG/M metagenome (GOLD analysis project Ga0172379, IMG submission 119756) | Groundwater microbial communities from an aquifer near a municipal landfill in Southern Ontario, Canada - Groundwater well OW334 metaG | ecosystem: Environmental > Aquatic > Deep... | reverse complement strand
TTATAACAAAAACCACTCAGATTGCTATATAATATGCGTGTTGGTCATAAAGGGGTGTCGGTTAACGGTAAACCACTCGCCTCCAGAGCGAGGACTGGGGGTTCAATTCCCTCCACCCCTGCATAGCCGGATTTTGAGCCCACAAAGACTCCAATTGTGCCGTGTTATTGGCTCTTTTCTTAGGTTCAAACTCTGCAGAAGCTGTCGGCTCAACTTTTAGAATCTCTGTAAGGAAACAATATGGCTTTTGGGCGTCTAAACGGAGTTTTTTACCTTCCAAAATCATGTTCGAACCAATTGTAGCCAATATATCCCGCTTCTCCGCTAGTGTGCCAGTAGCAAAACGGTACCGGGCCTGAACCGCGAAGTCTAATCCATTTTCCAAATTCTCAATCCAATTTTCAATTCTTTTTCCTGTAGAACCCAGCCTTGCTTCTAAATCTTGTTTTTCTTTTATGATTGATGATTTTTGGTCTTTGAACTCCTCATCTGACAAAAGTGAACTATCGGTGTTCTGAGGTGATATTTTGAGCTTAACCAAATTATCAAGTCTTTGGATACAACCATCATAATTCTTCTGCAACTCCTCAAGAACAACGTTCCTATCCTTAACTTCCTCATCATTCAACTCGTTGCAGAATTTGACAGCCCACTCTTTAAACTCTTCGCTTATGGCTGACTGCCGGAGAATTTCATCAATTTGCGGTTCTAAATCTTCCAACCGAACCGATCTTTGAATACAATCAGGACTTACCTTCCGAGTACAGCGATAGTAGATATAGTGCAAAATTGTTGGGTCATCCATATTCTCCACTCTTGTCCCGCACTTAGGACAGGAGTTTCGATTTAGGGAAGAAAACTTATCGTGGCAAATTGTGCAAATCGTCTGCCACTTTTCTTCAGCCGTAATTGCTGAACCACAAACACACCTTATTAGACAAGTAAAAGCAAACTCACGATGTTGCGGTCTCGGTAAAAATTTTCCACCCAGATGTGCTTGAACCCGCATAAAAGACTCTTCATCAATCATCGAGATGCCACGCCATCTGTGCCAATCATCGCTTCCTCTTGGGTATTCAAACTCCCCCATATAAAACCGGTCATGAAACATTTCGTAAAGCTCACTTGTAAACATTGGCTTACCACCCAGTTTTCCCCGAATAGGTGTGCGATACCCCCACTCGTTATTTAGCATTTCCAGAATTTGTGCCACTCTATATTTGCCGGTCATCATTGTTTTCCAAGCCCTCTCAATTAGCTCGTATTTTCCAGGAATAGGAATAAGGTCTTTTTCTCCTTGTTTAGCTATGGGGTCAAACATATAACCAGGTTTAGCCGAACCCACATACATTCCCTGTTTAGCTTTTTCTTTCAAGCCTCGTTTTACATTAGCAGACTTATCATCAGATTCCTTCTTAGACATCATGAAACACATCTGGAGCCACGATTTATCATCCGGGGTATTCCGGTATGTTTTCCCGGGCTTTCTTATCTCCACAATTTCTGCAAGATCCATCATATAGACCACTTTTCCGCCATCGTAGGAATTTCTGGCAATACGAGATTCGTCCCAGACAATTAATCCATTAGCTTCTCCTTTCTCAATCCTTACGAGCATTGAATTAAAATCAGATCTTCCAATGGTGTGGGCACTTCGGGATTCTTGGAAAATATCAACAACAGTCAGTTTATTTTCCTTTGCATATCTTGTTAATTCACTCACTTGAGCCGGTAAAGACAATATCTGCTTATCCTCTGGCTCGGAGCTCTTCCGACAGTAAATGAAGAATTTTAATGGTTTATCTTTATTTTTATATACCATAACTTAAATGGCCGCCCCGGTTGTACTCAGATCCTTTCGGCTCTGTCCGAGACGGCCATTAAAAAAGCCGAAAAAGTTAATCTGAGTACACCTTAATTGAAACACAATTTAAATATATCGTCAATAAAATCATATTCTCTCCTCATACTTGACCAACTCCTTCTCTACCCATTCATTATCTATATCACTTTTAACTTCTACTAAATATTCATTCAACTGCTCCCATTTGTAAGTCTTTATCCCCATCCCAAGTAAATTAAATCCATCAACCATTTCTTTTAACTCCTTATTGTGGTTCTCTGCTATTTCTCCAATAGCCTCTTTAGCTCTGGTAATAACTCCTGTAGGGTGTTTGGAATCACGGCTTATAATCTCCATTCCTTCAAAGTATTTTTGTTCCACTCGTTTTATAAGCTCAATGTATCCGTTAATTTCTTTAGTCCGTTCCACAAATCGCTCTTTGAATAGCCTCAAGACATCCGCAAACAACGGAACCGATAAAACCAACTGTTCACCTTCAATTTTAACCAGAGCCAAACTGTCAAGTTGATACAGAAGTGCATCCCACTCACGGTCTAAGTCATTGCCTCGCTTTGCCTTCACAATCTGCAAACAGGTTTCCAAAGTTGGTGAAGTTACCAATAAGTGCCGTGCTACCATCATCCTGCCGTCAAAGGTTCTTAAATCGCTTAAATCCAATTCGATTAACATCAGAATCCTCCAAATACTATTTTTGAGTTCCAAATATGAGTTATATTCTCTAATTTGGGAGTTGGGACAAGCTGCCACTACCTGTTTAATTTCTCCCTCAATAGGAGAAACTCCGTTTTCAGAAACGGGTTCCGCCATGACTTTTAATTCAAGCGAAATCACTAGCTTTGCCCGCTCTAAAGGGCTCATCAATTCGGACACTCTTGGTAAACTCAAGTTAGCCATAGTTTTACATGACGGTTGATATAAAGATTAACCAAAGCAAGCGCTCTATCTGTTGCCTTCTCTTCATTCCCCCAGGACTCTTTAAGAGCTGTGACAAAATACTTAATAAATAAATTTTGGTAAATTGCAGCCAGCATCTTTCCGTCTTCTTTGCAAACTTCACACATCATCGAGATAAACTCTTTGTTCATCGGTGGCTCAATGCTTTCTAGCTTCTGAATAATCTCTTCATCCGACAGTGTAATGGCTTGATAGTGGCAAAACAGCCAAAATAAATTACAGCATTCCTTAAATTTTTCAGGTGATAAAGTCTTGCCAAAGTTGTGTTTTACTTGTTCAATCAAATCCCGATAAAAATTTTCTAAACTGTAGTCAACTTCACCCTTCATAACTTGTGTTGATGTAAAATCCCAAATCATATTACTTTTTTCTAATTGCTGTCCGGCGTTCCACTAAAACACTTTCAATCATCTCTACTCGTTGATCCAAATTAGCAACTTCATAAGCCTTCAAAACAATTCCCAGTAAATACCCAATGGTTGAAGCCACCTTAGGAGGCAATTGTCCTGCTCTAACCTCATTGACGGTCTGTACGGCAGCTCCTACAACGTCAGTAGGTGTATTTATAACCATCGCTGGAAGAACTAAACCTAACTTCTCATAACTGGTGGCTGCACCTCCATTTCGCACCGCTTCCAACTTTTTTTCCTGCATCCTAGGTTCATGGTTAATACAATAAGAAGAACCCTCAACGGGATAACTCCCACATCTTGCCCCATCCTTTTTAATAAAAATGCATTGTTCTGCCATATAAGTTACTTACCGGGTACGGGTGTCACCGGAGGGTGACAAACCGCACAAATTTCCTCCCCATCTTGTCTTGTCCAAAAATTTTCACTTCTACAAACAGAGCACTTTTTCTCTTCAAATATTGCTGCCACTGTCGCCATATCAATACTCTCGTGGCTGGAATCGTTCTTCTCATTCGTGGCAGTACTTATGGCAACACCATCCCCTTTATCTTTATCTGTTTTCATATTCCCTATGGCAGTAGTGGCAACATTGGCAGTATTTTGGGATTGTTTTTGAAGGTGTATTACTGAGTTCGCACTCATCTCACCACAAGTAATTTCAATTCCCAGGGATTGCAGATTAGGTTTTACCTCTTTAATTTTCCTCCATAACCAATTGGCAGCCCGAGGAAAACCTCCAGCTCCACCTATTTGTAAATTACCCTTCTCAGCAATCTGTTTTAAGATTCCATATAGTTCAGAACTAGCTCCTTCCCACACGTCTCTGTCACTCATAAACTCTATGACTACCTGGGCAGTGGATGATGATTCAATAGAAGCATTGTTCTGGCGTTTGGTATTTTCTCCGAAGGCAGCCAAAAAGGATTCTGTAGTTTCACCTAACATTATTGCTGCCGCAGCGGCATAGCGGGAGTAGTCAGCCATTCTCGGTTTACGGGTTAATACTATTCCCGGAGCGTGTTTCAAAACACCTGAAAGAACATCAAACAATGCTCCTAAAAGTAATGGTTTTTCCTCATTAAATTGTCGCCAAAATTGTTCCTCTTCTAATCTTTCGTCATCATTTATTCTTTCAAAGTTCAAAATCAAGCATCTATCTAAAACATCTGGCTTTTGGGCTACCACACTTATTCCTGTAAGTCCTATTGCCACCTTTTGGTTAAAAAGCACATCCTCATCGTCCGTATACAGTTTTCGCTTGGCAAAACCGATGCCTGTAACCAGGCGGCAAAGAGCGTCTGAAAGCTCATCGTTGAGGGGTGACATATTGTCTAGGTAAAGGCAGAAGTTGTGGTTGGCGGTTTGACCTAACTCAATAAGGTCCCTGGCCGGACTTGCCAACTCGGCACTACTTGGGTCAATTAAACTCCTAGCCACACGCATTGCTGTTGACTTAGCAGCCCCCTGCACACCGCTACAAACTAAAATAGCCCTAGGTATATCGGGAATTAAGGCTGTTGGTATATAAGTCAAAAACAAAAGTTGGCTTTGCGGGTCACGCAAATTTACATACTTTAAAACTTCCCGCCAGTTTCCCCCAGATACCGGCAGGACTTGTGGTAACTGGTGTTTAAAGCGGCGAAATCTAACCGGACAGTTAACAGCCAACCGCCAACCCTCACCATCAACCTCTATTGCTTGCCGATCATCTCCTAAATCATAATAGATTTTACCGTTTACCCTTGCGATCCGGTTATACAAAGTTTTTTTATCACTCTCACTATCTGCCTTACCCTCCAAAGTTCCGATAACCTGGTTTAAAGTTTCAGAATTGCATCCCCTCTGACAGTCCTCCCAATACAGCCGCCTTAAATATCTCTTAAAAACTGTACTGGCAATCGGGTATGCCACCAACGGTTTTTCCGAAAGAGTCACATGGGGTTCCGAGTGTTCATCCAAAAACAGGGTTACCCCCGCAGCTTCGATTAATTCTAAGAGTTGTTGCATAACCGGCTTTCTTTCGGCTTCTTCAGTGTCTTCACTGCTAGTTTTTAGGCCACTGTCAATTTCTTGTTCTGCTTTTTTAATGAGTGTATCGTCGTTGTTCATATTAGTGTTCTCACTGCCTCAGGAAAACTAAGCCCTCTGGTTTTCATCAAGAAAGTAATGGCGTTGCCATGAGCCTGACAACCGAAGCAGTGATAACCCCCTCCTTCAGGATAAATACAAAATGACGGAGTTCGCTCTTCATGGAAAGGACATAACCCCATCAATTTATTACCAGCTCTCCTTAATCTACCTTCATAGTAAGGCTCAATGGGACTCTGCCTTACCCGTTCAACATCTTGTTCATCAACCCAGTTAAGTGACCTTCCAACTTTTTTAGGAAGCGGTTTATTTGTCACCGTTCTCCAAAGTTTGGTCCAGTAAACCAGCCACTTTTGGATGAGATAGTATTCCGAGTACTCCGTTGCCGCCCATGTTTTTAACCAAACCTCCTCCAATGAACCAGGTTTATTTAATCTTCTTATTTGCTCTATTCGCTTATCCCGTTGTACCTTTAACTCTTGGCATCTTGGCAGTAACTGTTGGATTTTTTCTAAACAGGTATCAAGTAGGCCTTCCTCAAACCCTTTTACGTCCGGTAATTTGAAAGGTGGGTATACAAAATACCACATCTCTCTACCTAGTCTTTTATGGTCAAATTCGTTTTGTTTTCTCATATTTATTTTTCCATCCTGCCGGAACGGACTCTGAATAAACCAAACGGAATAGCTTTAGCACTCCTAAGGCTTTCTGTTCTGCCTCTACATCCGACAATTGTTCACCAAACTGTCTGGTATAGATTTCCTTAAATTCGGAAATCGCCAAGGCTGAAAGTGTCATCTCAAACCCTCCTGGTACAGCTTGTCTTTCAACTGTTTTATTGCTGTGACGAATTTGCGAGCATCTACTATTACCCCCGGGGCATTCTCCTGGGCAAAGTTGAAATCTTGAAGAAGAGATTCTCTCTCTGGAGAATCTAAAAAGACAAACTGAGCCCGCCTAGGATCACTTACTTTATCTATATTTACCAGGGTTTGTTCCTTGGCATACAAAAAGCAGGCAGTATAAAAACTACTGGTTCGGAAGTATCTATCATCTTGATACGCATTTAGATTTTTCATAGCTAATCGCTCTATGGCGATAGCCCAAGTCTAAATCCGTTTTTGAGGCAAAAGAACCAAGCAGAGTCGGGCAGAAATAAAAAGAAGTTGTAAGAGGAATTAGCTTTAAAAACAAGCTAATCTTGTACCAACAAATCAGAAACCATCTTGACAACTTTTTGTTTTCTTGAAAATGTCATACTGTTCCATTCGCTCTCTGGTACAGCTATCCTAAATTTAAAACCCAATCCACCAGGACTATTTGCATAAAATAATCCCTTAAGTTCGCCCCTAAAACCAATACCACTTAGATACTTCTTGAATTGGGAAATATTAGAGGTCGCTTTGTCCAATTCAGAGTCACCCATTGAGAATTTAGAACTAATATCATCTTTTGTAATAAGCTTAAATACCTCCGGTCTATTTTTACAAACCTTCAGTAGAGGATCTATTAAAACACCAGATGCCTTGGTAACCTTAGTTAAACGTCGTGCTTTTCCTTTTGTCTCAATCCCCCTGATTAAAAATAAATCACCTCTAAGGATCAGCTCAAAAGCAAATTGTTTCCCGGAAGTGTTATCTTTTCTTATCAATTCATGTTCCTTAACCTTATTATTTTCATACTTTCCAGCCAATCTAATATATTCCGACTCAGTTCGACTATATTCTTCGGGAAACTTATTGTGATCAATTTTTTCTAGGTGATACCATCTGTTTTTTCGTTCCCAAGTATTAAAACAATCAATATTTCTTAACCCATCAATTATTCTGTCTATTTCGTCTGCGGTTCTACCTTTAATAGTCAATGCATCTACTGGTACCAAAACCGAATCGGCTCGACTATTTGATTCATAAACTGTCCAAATGGCTTGCAACACATCCCATTTCTTTTCCAAACCTCTTCTGCTGAGACTCGGGGATGCTGAACCAATCATCAAAGTAGGGTCAGTATTTTTAACTCTAAATTCAGCTAATAATTTTTCGTACCTTTCTTCCAAGCTTTCAGACTTCTGGCCCACTAAATTTCTAATTTCTTCCAACAAACCCTGATACCTTACATCAAGAGATTCTTGTCTTCCGTTTGGCAAGTCTTTCAACCTAGGAACTAGATATGTATGAAGTCTTTGGAGCCAGCTCTCAAATTTGCCTTTTCTCAAAAAAACCAGCGTTTCAGCTTCCCCACGGCCAATCTTGTCAAATTCATATTTATACATCTGGTCCACAAAATTGTCGTTCTTAAAATAGTGGCCTTTTTCTTCATCATTACCCAAAACTCCTGCCGCAAGCCTAGAAACCTGATAGTGGGCCCACCAAACACTTATATCCCTAGCTTGCTTGTATTTATCCCAAGCTAATTCCACTTTGTGATATTCCGGATACAACTCTAAGTCACCGTTTATGTGGTTAATATGTTCATCGTATATTTTGTTTTTTAATCCAGCTTTATCAAATCTCAAAATTACCTCACGATAAGGTTGCCAATAGTTGGGTAGGTCATCACTACTAAATTGAGGGTCTGGCTCGCTTAGATAGTCACGAAGTTTTCCGAGTTCATCTTGTAAGGGTCCTTCATCTTTAACCCCAAATTCATCCGCCTTCTCAACCAAATCTTCTGCATAGCTTCTCCAAATCTTAAAATACTCTTTCCAATGTTCCTTCAAATTGTTTATCTGTCTCTGTGAGTCAGCATATAGTTCCGCAAAAATAGGGTCCGCAATGTCATTTTCATTAAGACACTTGCCATAATCTGCCAATTTCAAGTAAAAACTGTTTACTGCTTTTTCGTTAACAATATCTTCATATCTAGCTTCTAGGTCTGAAATAAATACATTTACACCAGGTTTGATTTGTACTACTACTGGTCTTTTCCCAGTAAACTCCTGATATTCAGGCTCCCACTGAATTCTTTGAAAATAATTTGCAAATGTGGGCAAAAGATTTATATGGTAACTACCGTCATCCGGCTCGTTAAGGCCATATCTCGCACCCGCTTCTTTTAACCTATTGCCCCTCTTCTGGATACTTATAACTTTCTCATCATGTTCAAGTTTATCAAAGAGCATATCCAACTCCTCACCCCGAATGCGATTATTTAAGTTACGAGTTGCATGAATTTTAATAGGTTTGCCTGAAGGCGTAATATCACCGACATCAACAATTGTATCCAACAAAAAATAAAGCTTTTGCTTGCCTGTCATATTCATATTTATTTCAAAATAAGCCCACCTTTGATAGTGGGCAGTCTACATATGTATTTTATCACCTGCTCAAAGCGATTTATATTGAATTGAAGAGTTCCGAAAGAGTAACCTTAAGAGCCTTGGAGATACCAACTATATTCTTAAGAGTTGGATTCTTTTCCCCTCGTTCCACAAAACCCATATAGCTTCTATCGACACCCACACGAAATGCCAATTCTTCTTGTGTCATCTTTTTTTCCTTCCTCAGCATTTTCAACCTAACTCCAAACTTCTTATGTGTTCCAGAAACTATTCTCATACTTCCAAAGTTAAGCTAAATGGGACTGATAGACCAGCTTCTGCTTGTAGCATTTTTATATATTTGATATATTGGGACTGTAGGTAGCTTTTAATTAATATGGATGTTCAGAATAGAACGCTTTTCTTCGGAGATAATTTAGATATTTTGAAAGAGAGGATTCCCGAAAACTTATTTGACCTTATATATCTCGATCCCCCATTCAACTCTAGTCGTAACTATAATGTTCTATTTAAAGAAGCCCAAATAGATTCTTCTGCTCAAATTCATGCTTTTGAGGATACATGGGAATGGACAAGTCAAACAGTAAGACTTTTTGAAGACTTAAAGAACAATACAAACCCACAAATAGCGATTCTAATTAATAGCTTAGCTGAATTTATAGGACAAAATTCTATGATGGCCTACTTGGTAAATATGACTGCCAGACTAATTCCGCTAAAGCGGGTTCTTAAATCAACAGGGTCGATTTATTTGCATTGTGATCCCACCGCGAGTCATTACCTAAAAATTCTTATGGATGTCATCTTTGACAAAGAAAATTTTAGAAATGAAATTATATGGACTTATAGGAGATGGCCATCAAAAACAAAAACCTTTCAGAGAATGCATGATGTTTTACTATTTTACTGTAAAGACTCTAAAAGTCAGTATATTTTTAACACGATGTACCAACCACTAGCGGATATTACACTAAAAATTCACAAAGGGAAAAAACAACAAGCTGTTATTATAAACGGTAAAAGATTATCAAAAGATCAGTTAGAAGAATCTGGAGGAACTCCTATTCCAGATTATTGGTATATCCCAGCCATAGCAGGAAATGCTCGTGAACGATTAGGATATCCAACCCAAAAGCCTGAAGAACTACTAGAAAGAATAATAAACGTCAGTTCTAATAAAGACAGTTGGATACTAGACCCGTTTTGTGGTTGTGGAACAACAGTCGCCGTAGCAGAAAGATTACATAGAAACTGGGTCGGTATAGATATAAGTATGCAAGCGATAAATGTAATTAATCAACGCATGACAGCACATTATCCAAACATAAAGGTGAATATTGACGGTATACCAATGGATTTTGCTGCGGCAGAAAATTTAGCCAAAAGGGACAAGTTTGCATTCCAGGACTGGGCAATTACTTTGGTTGAAGCTAATCCCCCAAGCGGAGAATCTAAAAAAGGTGCGGATAGAGGTATTGACGGAATTATACTATTCCGTGACAGACTAGATTGGCAAAATCCTAAACTCAAGAAAATTCTTGTACAAGTTAAGGGTGGGGGCACTAATCGTGGAGACATTGCCAAGCTCAAGGGCGATATTGAACGTGAGGATGCACCAATGGGTATTCTCATTACATTACACGAACCTACAAGTGAAATGAAAAGAGAAGCATCTTTAGCTGGCGAATACCACTATTCTGAAAACACATCCTTCCCCAAAATACAGATTTTATCGATTAAAGATTGGTTTGAGAACAAAACTTTAAAACTGCCAACTGACAAAATCAGTCCTTTCAAACGAGCTGAAGCAAAAGCAGATCAAAGTGAACTTTTTTGATCTCTATGAGACGAGGATGGGAATCGAACCCATGTGGAAGGTTCTGCAAACCTTCGCCCAACCACTAGGCCACCTCGCCGTAAACTAAATCTCTAATATCTTTTTTCCCTGTCAAAATCATCGCCATTCTTTCTACACCAAAACCAAGATTTAACACCGGATACCAAATTTTGTAATTTGCCAATGAAACGGGAGAATAAAATCCTAAGTTAGCTATTTCCAAATCTTGACCATTAAAGTTTACGAAAACCTCAAGATCCATTCCTGGAGCATAATACTTACTAGTAGTTTTCTTTGGCACAATCTGTACTTTATTAAACCCAAATTCTTTCATAATCTTTTTTGTCAAATCAAAACCATCTTCCAGTGTAATATCTTTATTCATAACCACTATTGAAGCCGATGTACTTACATATAAATGGTGTTCATCCTGTTTTTGTTCCCTTCTGATTCGGCTACCGATGGAAAATAGTTTGAAAGGCAATTTACCTTTTCTCTGCAAATTAGCAAGAGCGGGAAACCAAGCAGCTGTCATATGAGACCTTAAAGTCAAGTTTGTGGAAACGGGTTTTAACTGTTTGAATTCTGGAAACACTTGACTAATAATTTGGGTTGCCTCATTTTCTTTAATTCCCAATCTTTTAACCATTTCCTCTACAAAATCATCCGCTTCCACTAATCCCTTTTTGTAATCTCTCAAAAGTTGAGACAATCTTTCAAAATCTGTAAAACCAGGAACGATGTCAAAAATTTGTGTTTCTTCCTCCTTTGAAATTCCCAGTTCCTGACGATTTAATCCACCCAAATAAAAGACTCTATCCAAAATTAATGGAGCTTCCGGTCCATATTGTTTGTAAACCTCTTCTTCTGGAACGATGGTGGGTAAGATGGTTTCCTCAAAACCCAAATTCAAAAACACCTTTCTAAACTTCAACTCGGTTTCAATAACAGGATGGCTTTTTCCATAGACCTTCGGCCAAAACATACCCCTTCCAGTTCTTTTTAAAAGTTTTGCTGTTTCAAGCCATGTTTTTTCGTAATCCTTTTTGGCTTCTTCCTTAATTTCCTTAGCTCTAAATTCCATATTTTTCCTCCTTCACTAATCCGACAAAAGTCTTGTAAACATAATCAAGTTGTTCTCGTGTTAACCCATAAGTCGATATTCTAATCTGTTGAGTCTGACCAGGGCGAAGTCCTACAATACCCACCTTTTTAAGTTCATCTGCAAGAAAGTAACCTTTCTTTCTTTTGGTAAGGGCTATTTTTTCTAAGACTGGCGTATCAAAAAGAATCAAGTCGTGCTGTTTAGGCCTTTCCCCAACTAGCCTAATGCCGCCAATTGATTCCATCTTTTCCACAAACCAATTAGCTTTCTTAACCTCATCGTCCCAACGAGCGACTCTTTTATCTGTTGTTTCCAAAGAGGCATAAAGTCCCACAATCGCCAAATATCTGGCGGGCAAATCCCAAGGCTTATCTTCTTTGCTTGGGTCTTGAATCTTATCGACCCATTTTTGAGTAACCCCTAAACCGCCGATATGTCCAGGCACGCCAAAACTTTTGTGGCCCGAAATAACAATGAAATCAGCTCCAATTTCGGCAAGATTAACTCTGGTCCTTCCTGCTAGATAAGCTGAGTTCAAGAGAAGCGGAATATTGTATTTCTTGGCAATCAAGGTAACTTTCCTAGCATCGACCAAATTCCCATAGTTTCCATCAACCTGGGTCAAAACCAACAGTTTTGGTTTCTTGTGCTCCTTCTTTAGTTGAAGGATAGCCGCCTCGTAATCCCTAGGGTCAATTTTATAGTCAGGCGAACCAGAATTTTTAATTGAAAATATCTCTAAACCCAATTTGCTAGCCGCAGCGATTGTAGAAAAATGAGCGTTCCCATCAATAACTATTAAATCACCGTCCTTAAGAATACTTTGAAATAGCAACACTTTTGCTTCCCTGACACCGTGAGTAAAGAAAATTTCATCCGTACCCAAAAACTCATTTAACTGCTTGTGTAATAAAGCAGTTTCTTTCCTGGGAATCTGGAAAAAGGGTCCGGAGTACTGATCGTAGCCCGCATAGCCATCAGCATAGGAATTAACCACCAACCTTGTTTCAGCCACAGTTCGACCACCCGCCTGAAGCGGATTAAGGTCGATGTAATCTTCCTGTAAAGTTCTTAGATTCATTTCGTTATCCTTTCTAAAACCTGAATTTTGGCCTTTAAGTTATCCAAATATTCCATTAATTCGGCTTTTTGCTCACTATCCAAAACATGAGTTGGGGCCGTGAGTCTAAAGAGATCTCTCACCTTTTCCAGGATTCCTATCATCGAAAATAGTGTTTGTGTTTCATTTGTTATCATATTTTTAGCCACTAAAAAACCTCCCAGTTGGGAGGCTGTTTTTGTTAAATTTTGTTTATTTTGTTCTTACTGCACGCAAAAACCTCCCAACTTAGGTGTTGTTATTACAACAAGCTGTTGAAAGGTCCTGTTTTGTCATTCTGAAGTGATTATAGCCCATTACCTACACCAAAATCAAGAAGTCATCATTTTATAGGAAGAAAAAGGATTAGTTCCTCTTGGCTTCTGTAAAACTCGATCGATGGCCTTGTATTATCCACTTCAGATACTTTAGACATATCACTAAAAGTTTTTCCTATCATGCTTGGATCTTTTTCCCAACCTTCTATTTTTACCCTAACATATTCCACCCGGAATGATCCACCTTTCTAAGCCTTTGAAGTTGTCTTCAACCTTTATTGATGTACAGGCACGATAAATTCCATCATCAGGAGGACCAGTTAAGACACCATAACATTTTCTACCGCTTAAGCTCTTAACTTTGAATTCCAAACTTATTATTGCTTCTTCCACACCACAAACTCCTTTTGTCTGTACACACCAAACGGGAATGCTATCAATTATTACCTCTGAAAACTTTTTATCCATGGATTAATTCCTTCAAGTACTTGCCAGTGAAAGAACTTTCAACTCCAATCAAATCCTTTGGAGTTCCTTGGCCGACAATATAACCACCTTTTTCTCCTCCCTCTGGCCCAAGGTCAATCACCCAATCGGCATTTTTAATAACATCAAGATTGTGTTCAACTACAAGTACTGTGTTGCCATTGTCTACCAATCTATTTAAAAGACCCAATAACTTTTCAACATCCGCAAAGTGAAGTCCACTGGTTGGCTCATCCAAGATATAGAACTCTCCTTTGGCCTGAAGTTTGCTTGCTAATTTTAATCTTTGGGACTCACCACCAGATAAAGTGTCCAGAGTTTGACCCATTTCCATATAATCCAAACCAACTTCGTCAAGTAAGTTCATCTGACCTTTAATTTCGGTGTCGTCAAAAAAGTCTCTTACTTCTGATGCGGTCATGGTCAATACTTCTGCTATATTTTTACCTTTATATTTATATCTCAAAACCTTTTCTTTATACCTTAAGCCGTGACAACTCTCACACTTAATTTTTACATCACCCAAAAAATTCATGTCCATTTCAATAAAACCAACACCTTTACAAAGGTCACAACCGCCATGTGAGTTGTAGCTAAAGAAACTTGGGTGCATTCTGTGTTCATGGGCAAAGTAATCTCTAATTTTGTCAAAAGCGCCAACATAAGTGGCGATACAGCCTCTTTTATTCGCTCCTACCTGCCCCTGATCAATTAAGACAACCTTATCTCCATGTTGACTCATAACCTCCTCGACCAGTGAGCTTTTGCCACTTCCAGACACGCCAGTTAGCGCGACCATTACCCCTTTCGGGATATCAACACTGACATTTTTTAAGTTGTGCCGTGAGGCATTGGTAACACTCAAGGAACTAATAGCTTTTCTATATTTATTTTTGGCCTTAATTGATCTTTCTCCTCCCAAGTACATTCCAGTGATTGAGTTGGGATTACCTATAAGATCATCAATTTTACCTGTAGCTACAATTTCTCCGCCTTTTTTCCCTCCACCCGGACCAACTTCAATTAAATAATCAGCACTTCTGATAACTGTCTCGTCATGCTCGACAACTATTACACTATTTCCATTATCCCTAAGTCTTTTTAAGTTCTCGACAACTTTTGTCACATCCCGAGGGTGAAGTCCTGCGGTTGGCTCATCAAGCACATAAACTGTCTCAATAAGGTCGCAGCCAAGCTGTCTAGCCATCTTAACTCTTTGAGCCTCTCCGCCAGACAGAGTGTCGGCAGACCTATTCAATGACAAATATCCAACTCCTACATTAATTAAACCCTGAAGTTGGTCAATAAGTCTTGGCTTAATAACCTCTGCATTTTTATGTTCCAAACTTTGGACAAAAGCCAAACATTCTTCAAGTGGCATATTACCAACTTCGCCTATATTCTTACCATTTAACTTAACTTCCAAGGACTTGCTGTTGAGACGTCCACCATGACATTCTGGGCAATCAACGAGTTCAAAATACTTCATATCATTCTCAGACAAACTCCGATGGGTATTATTGTTACGGTGGATGATACGATGAACAACCCCTTGAAAGGTCCAGCGATCTATAAACTCACCACTAACAGATTCCAACATTTCCGGGGGAGCATAGAGGATACTGTCTAGTTCTTCAGCTTCATAATCACGTAGCTTTTTGTCCATATCAAAGTGACCAGAGGCTTTAACAATGCTCCACTGCCTACCTCCAACATACCAATCGCTAGGAACGATTGCTCCTTCATTAAGGCTTTTATTTTTATCTATTACTTTATCAACATTGACCTCAACTGCTCGTCCCAAACCTTTACATTTCTTACAGGCTCCATACGGGTGATTAAACGAGTAGTAGGATGAATCCATTGAGGGAAGTCCAACTCTTGAGTAAAGGAGTCTCAAATAAGTGTACACCTCAGTCAGGGTACCCACGGTTGAACGAGGATTGCCTCTGACTCTATCTTGGCTAATGACAATTGAGGCTGAAACACCTTTAATTTCATCTACCTCTGGTCTATTGCTCTTATGCAGATAGCGTCTGGCATAGGAAGGCAGAGACTCAAAATACTGCCTTTCACCCTCACGGGCGATAATGTCAAAGGCTATTGTGGACTTTCCGCTTCCAGAGACACCCACAAAACACACAACCTTGTTCCTGGGAATGGTTATATCCACATTTTTTAGGTTGTTCTCTTTAGCCCCTTTAATGATAATTGAGTCCATATGTGCTATAATAAAGTATTACGTAACGTAATAGTCAAATTATGAACAAATATTTAACATCCGGAGAGTTGGCAAAGCTCGCCGCAACAACCAAAAGGACTATCCAATTTTATGGTGAAAAGGGAGTTCTTAAGCCCACCAGGGTAAATAGTAAAAAATATCGTCTGTATGAAGAAAGCCAAGTATTGGATTATCAGATGATCCTACTCCTGATCACCCTAGGGGTATCTTTGGATGAGATAAAAAAATATCTAAAGCAAAGGGGTAAACTGCCTCAATTATTTAATGACAAAAAAGCCTTAATCCAGAAACAAATTGATGAACTTCAATTTAATTTGAATAACCTCAATAAATTTATGACCAACCTGAAAGCAAATGGGACGCTGGTCGACCCACAGATTAAGACTTTAACTCCTTTCGACATATATTACATAGAAAAAATTGGAAGCTACGCAAAGATTGGTGAGTATTGTCAGGAGTTGGTGGCGATGTTTGAGGATAAAGGCAAAAACTTCACAACTCTTGCTGTTTTTGACGACCCAACCTACCAACCTAAACAAAGTAGAATTAAAGTTGCAGTCTTGGCTAGCGAAGGAATGAAAGTTAAGAGTGAACATAAGGACACAGTTAAACTTACGTCTTTTAATCCTGGCAAAGTTGTAACCTACATCCACAATGGCTCGGGAAGTTTGTTATCTCTGTTTTGGAAGGAACTTGAGAAGTATTGCAAACTAAAAGGACTCAAAATTAGAAAAAGTGTTCCCGATTTTGAAATTTATAGAGAGGTGAGCGAAGATATAACCAAGCAGTTTTTTGAAATTTATCTACCTATAAAATAGTAAGTTGGGGTGTTGAGTATTTGAAACTAATCCGTTTTATATTCAATACCATCCAATCGCTCTAGGGTTAATTTTTGACCTTCTTTATCTAAGACTGCATATGCACAATCTGCAATATCAATTTCTCTATCTTTTAGAATTTCCCTAAAGACTACCCTGATAGGTCCACCGTGTGTTACTATCCCAATCGTTGAATAATTTGCAATATTGGTGGTTTCCATAAACGCCTTTTTTATTCTTTCTACAAAATCTTCATAAGACTCTGCTCCCTCTATTTTATTTCTGTAGTCTTTAACCTGCTCAACCAATTCAGGATATTTTGTTTTTGCTTCGTCCCTAGTCATCCCAGACAGAATCGCATTCTGGTTTCTTTCTTTTAAGTTTTGAACTGTTTTTATCTCACAATTAAATTTTGTATTTATGATTTTTGCGGTCTGTTGTGCTCTTATTAGAGGACTACAAAAAATAGTTTGAATTCCTGAATTTGAAAGTTTATCTGCTAATTTGTGTGCCTGAACTTCCCCCTCATCGGAAAGTTCATCGTCATAGCTTCCCCCATATCTGTTCTCAACATCGCCAGTGGTTTGTCCGTGTCTAATAAGATAAATCTCCATATTTTATAATTTGGGGGGAGATTCCTTCGTAATAGTTAGGGCTTCTTTCATACGACCAGTAAGGGTTGTTGATTCCGCCTCAGAAAAAAGAGAAAGAACTTCAACATCCAAAGACATTGCCGAGTTTTTCATTTCGCACCTTCTAACTGTGCAATAACCTAAAACAGTCCAGTCTTCTGCAAGCATCAGAATAGCTAAATCTACTGGATAAATACGAATATTTGATTTTGTAGTTGTAAAAATCTTACCAACAGACAACTGATCCCTTGTTGGATCATTCTTTCCCAACCTGAACATGGTATTAATTTCTGTATGCCAACCCATATTATTTTCTGATTTTAATTCACACCTGATTAAGAAGCAATATGACAAAGGATGGGTTTAAAAAATCTTAAGGCTATTCCGATACTAAAAACATGCTCAATGGTTGGAATCTTGAGATTATAAGCACCGGCAAGAATTGCTGTATCGTAGGGAACCAGCTCGTCTCCATACTTTGGGGTAATAATCATAATCTTCTTTCTATCACTAACGGTAAGTAAACTTTCTCTTCGCTCAAACGATTGAACTGATTCTCTGAAGGAATTACTTGATTGCGTTCTTGTCTTGAAACTTCTAAATCCCTTCTCATTTCCCTTCCTTAATCTTCCACAAATATTTACAACTTTAGAAATTTCTTTTCTTCTTTTTAAAAAAGCATTTAATACCAAACTTCCACCAGCACTAGTTCCAACAAGAGACACTTTGTCTCCTTCTCCTATGAATTTCTCAATCAAACTAATTAATCTTTTTAATTTATCTTGGAAGTCTTCATCCGTCTGCCAGCCTGAAGGAAAACACACAACATCTAATCCATATTTTTTCCAATGCTTGGTTGCCCACCTTATCCCTTTATCATTATCACTTAAACCGGGAACAATAATTACTTTATGCATTTTCCAATAATGAGGTTAATCGGTCAGGCAATTGGTCTATACCGCTGAATTCTCTAACCACAATCGATTTAATTAATTGTTTTTTCTGTGGATTTATGTGTGGGTAGGTCATCTCAACTTCTCCCCCGATACTCTCACAATCATCTTCAATTAAAACATCTGGCATTAACTTTTCAGCTACATCTTTATAATCTTCTCCTTTTTGCCTATAAACAATATTTTTAAAATCCGGAAAGTGGTATTTATCTAACACATTTTTTATATTTTCTATTTCTATTTTGATTCTCCTGGAGGTTAAGTAATAAATTACTGCTCCTTGTTCTTTCCACTGCTTTAATTTTTCTACTGCACCACCGACAGGGATATATGAAGTAAAGTCGTAAACCGAACCTTTGGGAACTTCCGGAAGGGGTGTATCGTTTTCAAACGCAAGACTTCTCCCTTCTCGCTGAACACCCGCACTTCTGGACAACTCCAGAATTTTTTCTCTGGATAACCCTTTTCCAGAAGAAAATATTAGAACTGTCCCTTCTGTAAAAACCATAATTTTCATATTTTTATTAAAACCAACATATTCTCTAGGAAGCTCTAAATTAAATCTATTGCATAGGGCAGTTACATCTTTATAATCTTTTTCATCTACTTTATAGCCAGTATGAAACTTAACTAAATGTTCAGCTGAGATACATTTAACAGTTACGTCATCAACTTTTCCGACACCCGCTAATGAAGCCTCTGGATACATTTCTCCTTTGGGTCCATATAGACCGTTTCCTTCTTTATCAAATCTAATTACATGAATATCAACCAGACGATCGGAATTATCACCTAAAACAAAATTCCAAAAGCTTGTATCATCACGAATAACGTCATGATAATTTTGAGACTCTAAATATTTTCGCAGTGCTGAAATATCTTTTTCCTGAATAACTATATCAACATCTTCGTGAGGTCGAGTTTGCTCACCAAGGAGTGCGTCAACAGCCCAGCCACCATCAAGCCAGACGGTGATACTCAAACTTTCTAACGCTCTATAAAGCTCAGCAACATCTTCGGCTTTCATAACTGAAGTATATCAAAACCTTATTTATATAACTGGCGAGATAATATGGAAATGAATAAAAACTAACGAATCTTTATATCTAATTTCTTCTTGTCCTAAATCAAGAGGGATTTCTTCAACCTTTCTTAAAACTTTGTATGTATATTTCCAATCTTCTCCTTCAGAAAGTTCTATATCACTATCCAACCTAGTCTTATCTCCGGCTTGATTAACAAAAAGGACAAGTTTCCCTATAACTTCCTTTTTAGTTAAGCCAATTTTTTCCAGTTCCTCTTTTGCCAAAGTTCCACCAGCATAAACTCTGGTAGCAACTTCTCCATTTGGAGCAATCGTCAGTTCCTGACCACCACCGTTAAAATCAGCATCCCATTCATCATGATAAGTTCCCTCTGGTCCTTTATAGTCACTGGTTTTAAGTTCAAAACCCGCACGGTTAGTTGAACCACGAACTGTTTTGCCAACATAACCTCCTAAAAGACCTTTAGCTAAAATTGCCTTACTCTCTTTATCTTGCATGGAACTATTTTAACCTCAAGAGATCTTATAAGCAACAAATGTCTACATCTATACTCAGCTAGAGCCTTGCTCCGGCTTTGGTTCCATCGTGGGTGGTAAGCGGTTTTTAATACGCCACCCTCCACCCATGGGGTGTAATCATTACACAAACTTAAAGATTAAGCCTACTTAAGCGAAGGTTGGTATATAACAAGGCACCTGAAGTTGAGCGTAATAAGTTCTAACATCGTTCACGGCTTCCTGCCAACAAATTTTAGCTTCAAAATTACCTCAAACTAGAAGATGGATAAAAGGAAGTTTGAACTTTAATCTCTTTTCGTAAACACAAAAACTGGGTTACTGAGTGAAGTCAGATAATCTAAACTAAACTCTTTAGCCAAGTATTCCAGGCTCTTTGTAGCCGTGGAACGTAAAAAGTCTTCTTTAGGGTAAGATAGCTCCAAAGTTAGACTTTTATAATAAAGCCTCAACTCGTCACATTCTTTCTTGGTCAATATTTTATACTCATACAGGTCTTCAATTTTTTGCCCTAATGAAGACAGGGTAACACTCGACTTTTCTTTATTTAGATAATTCATCACCAAAAAATTGTAGGTTGCGGTATAAATATGTACGTTTTTCGATTTGTAAATATTCCTGTAATTTTGCATCACCTTTTTTATTGGGACTTTGAATCTGTTATCCTGGTAAGGAACTCTAATTGCCAAAAGTCCCCCTTTAACTAGGTGTTGGCTCATATTTTCAAAAAATTGAGTATATAAACCCAGAGGAAACATTGCGGTGACCGCATCCCCCAAAATGATGTTGTATTTTTTCTTATCTTTAAATGTCAACCAGTTGTCACAAATATAGCGTTCTTTCAAATTCGGCTTTTTTTGTAGCAAAGTCAAAGCTTCGTAAATAGGTTGGTTAACATCTATACAGATAACCTCGTATCTTTCCCCATTGCACAAATCACGAAATTCTGGTGTAGAACCTAATATCAGAACCTTAATTTTTCCCTCTTTTCCTATTCGTAGGCTATCTAGGTATTTTTGGAAAATGGCCACTTCTCCAAGACTTGGCCTAGCAGGTGAGGGCATAATTTCCCAAACTTTTGCGTGCTGACGATGCCAGTTTTTGTAATTAGTATTTTTCATGACATTTTTAATGACATATCAGCAAAGCTGTTATATGTATTTATAGACTGCCCTTGACCATTCTTTAACTAGATCGTGAGCATTGATATCAACCATTGATGTGTAGCTGGATGACGGAATATCAAAGCCCTCAACTAAAATTCTTTTCTGTATCATTTGTTGCAAATCTCGACCCGCCTTTTCCCCAACCCAACGGTCTTGTTTAGGAAACAAGGTAATTACATTAATCTCGCTATTCCCCAAAACCGCAACCCTCTCTTCCAAACCTTCAATTAACTGCGTTAGGTTTGTATTAAACTTATCCCTATCGGCAAGGGCCCCACCCAAACTAATTGTCTGCAAATAATCCCAAATATGTTCAAAGGCAAAAACACTAGCCATAGGTTCAGGATAGAAGCCAAACTTGGCGTTAGAATTTGTACCCAATAAAGGACGTGTGTCGGGAAGAGAGGCTTTAAAGTAAGATGGAGAGCTAACCGTAATCAATCGTATCTGAGAATGATACCTGTCAATTTCCTCTTCCCTGGCCAGATCCGCCAGAGCCGCCAGTGCAAATAGGCCGCCAAAAGAATGTCCTACCACTGCAAGTGGCATCTCTCTTGAATACTCATGTTTAATCACAACTTTTGCGTCCCAAACCCAATCTTCGGGAACTACTCCTGACTTTTTTGCTATCCCCCCATCCCCATATAGACCGCTATGAGGTACCCCCCAAACAACCCACTTCTTACCCCCTAAAGTCCAGTGTGATGCTTCTTCTCCAAATTCGTTTAGAGTATCACCGGGGATGCCGGGCACGTAGACAACCCTACCTCTTATTCCAAGTTTTTCAAAATCCGGATTGTGCCAAAAAACAGCTTCGCATGCATGTCCAGGCACGGAAAGTCCGACCTCGTGTTTATCCACTAGCCTGTCTACCCCCTTTAAGTTTTCCATGGCTGTATTTTAACAGCAAGGTTGTAATATTAACTACAATATGTTAAAATATATGCTGAAATGACGAAAAGAGGCTCAGGTAAATCGGCTTCATTTGTTAAAATTGGTTTCTCTACCGACGAGGCCCTGGTCTACCAAACACTTTTAAGAGATGGGGCCTCTGATGTAAAACACCTAGCCCAAAAAATTGGGGTGTTACCAAACGCACTCTATCGCCTACTTATTAAACTTCAGGATAAAGGATTGATAAACCTAAACGGTAGACACCCCACCTTTTATCACGCTCTCCCCCCGGCCTTTGCCCTTGATAATTATCTCAAGATAAAAAAGGGCGAACTGGAAACAGCTAAAGAAATGCTGGTTAGTCAACTGACTCCTTTACAAAATAGCGACCAAACCAGGATAGATTTAATTAGAAATAACCAAGAATTCTTTTTGACCTATGCCGAATTGGCCAACAAAGCAAAAAAAGAAATTAATATTATTTCAATAGGAGAACCAGTCCCAGAAGAAGTCCTACTGGCTAACCGTGATGCTATAAAACGTGGCGTAGTTATCCGTTTTATTGTTCACCGGTTGGATGAAAATAATAAAGAACTGCTTTCTTCCTGGACAAAAATGGGTCTTCTGGTCAAACATTACCCTGATTGGGGTTTTCATTTAGTGGTTTTTGACAAAGGAAAATCCCTTTTATCAATAAATAATCCTGAAAGAACGAGCGATAGAATTGCCTTAGTAATTTACAGCGAGGGTCTTGCTAAGGCTCATGCTGACTACTTTAAATCCGTCTGGGAAAAGGCTGAGAAGATATAACTCAACTATTAAGTTTGTGCGTAAAAAGTTCGAATGGCTTCCATCCAAGGCTGCAAAATAGCTTCAACTAGCCTAAAGTAAATTCCTTAATATCTTGGTGGGTAGGTGTAGTTGTGGGTTTCGCCAAATCTAAAAACTCAGCATAGCAAGTTGTTTTAACAATTCCTTTTA
>Ga0172379_10003968_pt1 | contig 22652 bp, 23 predicted proteins | sample GrowelOW334metaG_FD_119756 | JGI IMG/M metagenome (GOLD analysis project Ga0172379, IMG submission 119756) | Groundwater microbial communities from an aquifer near a municipal landfill in Southern Ontario, Canada - Groundwater well OW334 metaG | ecosystem: Environmental > Aquatic > Deep... | reverse complement strand
CGACCACTGAGAAGGGCTAATATTAAACAATCGATTAAAAAAAGATATCGAAAACCTCTTAAATGGGCACTTTTGGCCACTGGGATTGCCGTTCCCATTTACGTTAGCTGAATCAGGATATATATTTGCACTGGCACTCATATATTTTTGTATTTTTGTTTCCTACAATTATACCTCAAAACCGCTAATCTGTAAACCCTTATGCGATCAGGTACGCTCCTGATGGGACTTTCATTCCTAATCAGCAAAATTTTGGGACTCGTGAGGGACAATATGCTGGCTGCGCAATTTGGAGCCGGCACAGATCAGATAAATCAGCCAGCAATTTTCAATTTGGACGTTTATTATGCGGCTTTCAGGTTGCCTGATTTTTTGTTTAACCTTCTTTCTTATGGCGTTTTGTCGGCTGCTTTTGTGCCGCTTTTTGTAGAAATTTTAAAAAAAGAAGGTCGAGAAGAAGCCAAAGTTTTTGCCAGTGAAATATTAAGAACAATTTTAGTTTTAATAATTGCGGTAGTTGCCGTTCTTTTTGTTTTTACTCCACAGATAATGCAAATTTTCGTTCCTGGATTTGATGCCGAAAAAATGCAAACAACAATTGATCTAACGCGAATTCTGCTCATTACTCCAATCTTTTTCACGATTGGAAGCATTGGAGGAGGAATTCAAAATGCAATTCACATTTTTTGGGGACTTTCCCTTGCGCCCATTGTTTATAATTTGGGAATTATTGCCGGTGCATTATTTCTCGCACCGCAATATGGCGTTTATGGCGTCACCATCGGAGTAATAGTTGGTGCATTTTTAAATATGATTATTCAACTCGTTCCGGTATTTACATCCGGATATGGATTTACCATTCCGCGAATGTGGTTTTCCGCGAAAGTAAAAGAAATGATTAAGCTTTCAATTCCACGCGTTTTTGGAATGTCCGTAACTCAACTTTCACTCGTCGTTGATACAATAGTGGCTTCCACACTTGCTTCCGGCAGCATCGCAGTTATAAATTTTTCTTCAAATTTAGAAAGCCTTCCGATTGGTTTAATTGGAATTTCTGTGGCGATTGTGAGCTTTGGAACTCTTTCCAGCCTCGCCGTGGACGGCAAAAAAAGTGAATTCATAGAAGAAGTTGCGAACAACTTAAGGCAAATGCTTTTCCTGTTAATCCCGCTAACTCTAGGAATGCTCACATTGCGATTCCAAATAGTTAGGCTGCTGCTTGGCCGTGGCAATTTTAGCTGGAACGACACGATTCTGACCGCAAACACACTTGGCGTATTTTTAGGCGGACTTGTTTTTGGCGGATTGGTATTTTTGTTGGCACGCGCATTTTACGCCCTAAAAGACACAAAAACGCCGGTCATAATCGGCATAATCGCAGTTGTTTTAAATATTGGAATGACTTTAACTTTTACGAAAGTGCTGAACCTTTCCACTTATGGCCTTGCTCTCGCAAATTCAATCACAAACATTGTAAACGTCACATTGCTCATAGTTTTTCTTAGCAAAAAACTTAAAGCAAATATTTTGGACTGGAAAGAAATCTGGAAGTTCATTTTTGCCGCCCTGGTAATGATGCTAACAGTGCAGGGGACTAAAGTTTTAGTTGGACAAATCTTCGAGAAAATTGGCAGCTCTGGAGAAATAGATACGTTTAGCGAACTCCTAATACAGACCAGCGCAGCAGTTGCAATTGGTATCGCAACATATTTTTGCATATGTCGGGTATTTCATTGTAAAGACATCAAAAAGATATTGACTCAAATTTCGTCCCGATTAAAATAAAGGGTGCCTTGAAATTGGATCTTTTTTATAATTTCCACTATTTCAAGGCACTTCCGGCTTTAAGAGTTGCTCTTAGGGCCGGATTTTCTGTAGAATGAAGGCATTATGAATAACATAATCGCAATGAAGCCATTTCAATTAAATTTTTTACATATCGCAATACTCGCTTCATTTGTTTTTCTTGGAATTGTTGTCTCTCCGTTCCTAACAACCCTTTTACTGGCGGCAATTTTGGTCACTGGAACATACCCAATTTATAACTGGATTTTAAAAAAGGTACGAGGACATAAAGTAGTGGCATCAATAATAATGTCACTTTCAATAGGCGTTCTTTTTAGCATAGTTTTTATATTATTCATTCTACTTCTTTCGCAAGAAGCGGTTTCTACCTATCAAGGTTTTGATTCATGGCTTCGCGAAAGCAAATTCAACTTAAACTCATTTATAGGTAAATTGGTAAAATTAAGCGCAAAAATGGGAGTTCCTCAGATAGATATAATTCCTTACATAACACAATCCGCACAAACATTTTCCACATTGCTGGTTCAACAAAGCACACTTCTTTTAAAGAGCATTGTTTGGTTAATAATCAATTTTTTCCTGCTTGTATTCACGATGTTTTTCTTTTACAAAGACGGCAAATATTTAATTGCAAGGGCAGAGAAAATGACCCCACTCCCAATGCCATATGGCCAACAAATTTTTAGCCAATTCAGACAAGTTTGCTTGGGGATGCTATATGGAATATTTTTCACCGCAATAGTGCAGGGGATCTTGGGCGGAATCGGACTTTGGATTGCGGGAGTAGGTAATCCAATCTTTTGGGGCACAATAATGGGATTCTTTGGAATGCTGCCAGTTGGCGGCACAGGAATAATTTGGCTACCAGCAGGCATTTATTTATTATTTATTTCAGGGCATTATTTAGCAGGGATATTTCTTTTGATATGGGGCGGACTAATCGTCGCATTTGTAGACAATCTAATTAAACCATTTTTGATTTCAAAACAGACAAAGATTTATCCACTCGCAACATTCATTGTGGTAATCGGGGGACTTATGGTTTTTGGTCTAAAAGGAGCAATTATTGCACCTATGGTTCTTGCTGCTCTGCTTTCTTTCCTCAATATTTATACAGCTGAAGAAAAGCCTTCGGATTTCACAGAAGCCTCAACCAAAACATCCTGACCTATTTGTTTAAAGGATGAATTATTAAAATTTAGTGCATTTTTAACCATATCTGCGCCTTTTCCGGCAATTGCCGTTTTTGCACCTGCTCCGCCAATTATTTTCGGAGAAATAAAACAATAAACTTTATCAACTGCGCGGCTGTCTATAAATGAGCCAAAAATTTCCGAGCCTCCTTCCACAAAAACGCTGCTTATTCCAATTTCTCCCAAATATTTAAGAAGCGGCTTTATGTCGATTTTATCTTTAAAAATCACAACGTTTATATTTTTCTTCTCAAATAATTTTATTTTTGATTGCGGTGCAGCACTTGTAGTAAAAACCACAACATTTGAATCCCTAAAAACATTTGAATTCGGCGACAGCACAAGTTTTGAATCCAAGATAATTCGCTTTGGCTCGCGTTTTATGCCTTTTAGCACAGGATTATCCTTAGCAACAGTATTTCGCCCAACCAAAATTGCATCGTAGCTGTCGCGCAATTCATGCACCAACTTGCGTGAAGCTTCTGAGCTTATCCACTTGGAATCTCCGGTTCTAGTCGCAATCTTTCCATCCAAGCTCATTGCAAACTTAATGGCTACAAAAGGAATTTTAGTAGAAATCCATTTTGCAAATTTTTCATTTAATTTTTGAGCCTCTTTTTTAAAACATCCAACTTTAACTTCAATTCCAGCCTCTATTAACTTTCTAATTCCTTTTCCACTCACAAGCGGATTTGGATCTTTCATGGCAACGACAACTTTTTTAATTCCGGATTCTATTATTGCATCGGCGCACGGCGGAGTTTTGCCAAAATGGCTACATGGCTCCAAATTCACATAAAGCGTGGATCCGGACACACTCACTTTCTTAGCTTTTGCATTTTTTAGCGCAACTACTTCCGCATGATCATTCCCAAACTTTTTATGCCAGCCACTCGCAACAACTTTTCCATTTTTAACAATAACCGCGCCAACAAGCGGGTTAGGGGAGACTGAGCCTTCTCCTTTTTTGGCCAGCTCAAGCGCCAATTCCATATTTTCATTGTCCTGCGTAGAAAATTCCATAGCTAAACATTAAACAGCATGTGTCCCATTTTATTCTTCTTCGTCTTTAAATATTTTTTATCCTGTTTTGATCTCGACTTAATTTCTATTTGCACGCGCTCAACAATTTTAAGTCCATATCCGTCCAATCCAATTATTTTTTGAGGATTATTTGTCATCAAGCGCATTTTAGAAACTCCAAGGTCCACAAGAATCTGCGCGCCAATGCCATATTCACGAAGATCGGCCTTAAACCCAAGTTTTTTATTGGCCTCAACCGTGTCGTAACCCTTATTCTGCAAATTATAGGCCTTTAATTTGTTAATTAAACCTATTCCACGGCCTTCCTGCCTCATATATAGGAATACGCCTTCACCTTCCTCTGCAATGCGCCTAAGGGCCAAATCAAGCTGGCTCTGGCAATCGCAGCGAACTGATCCAAAAACTTCTCCGGTAATGCATTCGCTATGCACTCTAACAAGGGTTGGTTTCTTTTTGGAAGGATTCCCCTTAACAAGCGCTATGTGCTCCTTTCCATCGGTCTTTGATTTATAAACATAAACCTTAAACTCGCCATAAATAGTTGGCAAACGCGTCTGCACCGCACACTCAATTAGTTTTTCATGCTTAACTTTTTCTGCGATCAGCGCTTGAATGGAAGTTATTTTAATTCCATGCTTTTTGCCAAATTTATCCAGCGCAGCACCGGAAAGCATTTTCCCATCATCACCCATTATTTCGCAAATTACGGCCATTTCTTTTAGGCCGGCCATTTTCATAAGGTCAATTGAACCTTCTGTGTGGCCACTGCGCACAAGCAATCCGCCATCGCGGGCGATTAGCGGAAAAATGTGGCCTGGACGAGCAAAATCCACCGGCCGCGACTTTTCATCCAGCAGGGCTAGAATTGTCGCAGTGCGATCTTGCGCAGAAATTCCGGTTTTCACTTCACGCTTTGCATCCACAGAGACTGTAAAATTGCACTGTAGCGGCGCGCTGTTATCTTCTGCCATAAGAGGCAAACTAAGCTCAGTTGCGCGTTTTTTGGTCAGCGGAACACAAATAAGTCCACGTCCGTGCTTTGCCATAAAGGCTATCTTTTCCGGCGTCACAAATTGGGCAGCAAAAACCAAATCGCCCTCGTTCTCACGATCTTCGTCGTCGGCAAGAATAACCATTTTGCCGCCTTTTAAATCCTTTAGGATTTGTGCAATGGTAGTCGTAGACATATTTTTTGCCACCTATTAGAAGTTATAGCGTGTAAAGCGCATAACTTTGATGTTTTCCCCAATCTTGAGCATCGCATCCGAAATCATCTTTTCTATAGTTAATTCCGGATTTTTGATGAATGGTTGACCCATCAAAGCAACTTCTTCGCGGAACTTTTTCTCTTTTCCTTCAATAATTTTATCGAACATTTTTTCCGGCTTACCTTCTTTTGCAAGTTGAGCCTTCCAAATTTCTTTCTCTTTCTCAATTAGTTCCGGAGAAACATCCTGCAAAGCAATACAAAGCGGATTCATAGCTGCAATGTGCATCGCAATTTCCTTTGCCAAATTCTGAAAATCTTCACCACGGGCAACAAAGTCCGTTTCACATCCAAGTTGAAGCAAAACTCCAAGCTTGTTGTTTGTGTGAATATAAGAAGTTACAACTCCTTGGCTGGTTGACCTTTCGCTGCGTTCTACCGATTTGGCTTCGCCTTTTTTGCGCAGTAGGTCAATTGCCTTTGATTCGTCTCCTTTGCATTCTTCCAAAGCTTTTTTGCAAGATTGCATGGAAACACCTGTTTTTTGCCTTAGTCCCTTGATTTGTTCAGCTGTAATATTAGTCATATGCGCAAAAACTTTACTGTTTTTAAGGTAAAAAGGCAAGATAAAAAAAGAGCCAAAACTTTTTCAAGCTTTGGCCCAATATATTAATTTAAGATAATTTTATCCACAGCACAGGTCTGTAGAACCACCAATTCTACTCGCCATCCACGCTTCAAGCTGAAAGCGTAACGCAAGTTTATCTACTGGTTGATGCCCTAACTCTATATCCATAGGCTCATGTTTCGCAATTGCTGGCATAGGTGCAGTGTGAGCATCATAAGAAGATTGCTTTGCTGATTTAGCCTGCTGTATCTCATGATCCGCTTGCTTTTGTTGCCTTTGCTCAGCAGAAACATCTTCTGCTTCTGTTATAGGATGACCATCAACCGTTAAAAAAGAACCAATAGCCACAGCAGTATCTGATACTGGCAACGAAGGCTGAGCTACATCATTTTGATAACTACTAACATTTGATTCTATAGGATGACCATCTATCGTTATAGGTGTCTCTGCCATAAAATAATTGTTTTAGATAATAAAGCTCGTGAATTGTATCAGGTAATTAACATATGTCAAGTACAAACTAACCTGCAAAAAAACACGCAGGCATGAATTTACCTAAATGCTAAAGACAAATCAAGCCTTTTTATCAGGAGCCGGGGCCTGTGCCTCACCAGATGCAGGTGCCTCTTTATCGTTTTTGCCAAGGTTGGCAACAGCACCAGTAGCTTGAGTAGCCATATCTGAAGCCTTTTCTTTTAAACCTGAAATAACGCCCAATGTTGACCCTGTTTTGCCATAGAGCGCATTCATATCAATCTTGCCTGCAAAATTGGAAATCATAGGGATTTTCCACAATTCACCTTTATATGCCCTAAAGATAGCAATCACATAAAGAGCAAAAAGTCCCAATGTAAAAATTGAACCAATAGATGGAATGAGAGCAAGTACAAAAAGTACAGCTATTGATATAAGAAACAGAGCAATACTCTGTTTTGCATGAAATTTACAATACTCGCTTTTTGGCTTAAGTATGAGCGGAACTACGAACAAAAAAGAAAAATAACCAACAGCGGCAAAAAATTTCTCATCATTATCCGGAGAACCTGGAGCCGGCACATTTGCCACAGCTGCAGCAGGAGAATTCTCAACTGGTGCTTGAGTTTGTATTGGAGTTGTTTGATCAGCCATAAATTAAAAGTTATTAACTTTCAATTTATTATACCACAGGTGTGCTGACTTGAACAGGTCTAGTTTTCTGCACTACAGGAGCGCTGCTTGTGTTCTTCCTTTTGCCCTCGATGATGGCATCTGTAAATTTGCCCATAAAGAAACGTAGAGATCTTATGGCATCATCATTACCAGGAACAGGACAAGTAAGAAGATCAGGATCTGCATTAGTATCACAGATTCCAACCGTTGGAATTCCAAGTCTCTTAGCTTCTTTGAGAGCCAAAACATCTCTAACGGAATCAAGAACGAAAATCACATCAGGCAACTTCATCATATTCTGAACACCGGAGAAAGCATCTTCCAACTTATCCAAAGTGCGGGAAAGATCCAATCTCTCTTTTTTGGTGTATTTATCTTCCCATTCACCCTTTGCCTTCTGCTCTTTTAAATCGCGGAAATATTTGATTCTCTTTCTAATAGTGTCGAAATTCGTAAGAAGTCCAGGCATCCATTTTTGTGTAACATATGGACATTCGCATTTTTCTGCAGCCTCACGCATAAGACGAGTTGCATGCAATTTTGTGGATACAATCAAGATTTCTTTACCATTTGCGGCAGTTTCTCTTAAAAAATCGCAGGCTTTCTCTAAAGCAGCCTTTGTTTTTGTAAGATCAAAAATATGAACGCCCTCGCGTTTTGTGTAAATATACTTGTGCATTTTTGGGTTCCACTTCGAAACTTTGTGGCCAAAATGGCAGGCGGCCTCGAGCATTTCCTCGAGCATTTTCTTATCTGTTGTCATAATCCTTGTGGTTATTGCCTTCCTTTATCTACTCGCTTCGTGACCCTCTGCCCCGCTAAGCGGGGCGGTGGCAGGATGAAGCAATCAAAAGAAAGACTTAAATAAAAGCTAATTCAAAGTAAAGGAAAACGAGCCAATATGCAAGAGAACCCAAGATAATACAAAAAAGCCGGTTCCTCCTGAAAGAAACCGGCATAAAATCAAAAAAATACAGATTTATTTAACTATATAGGCGTAATAACCAAGAAAAACACCAAGTGCAAGAGAGCAAACTCCACCTATATACATCATCCAAGTCTTGCTTCCCATCTTTAAAATGGCAGTGATCCATGGACCCGGAGCAAGAAAATAAGACACACCTTTAATAAACGCAGCCCAACCCATAATGGTAACAAGTACCCAAACATTCAATTCCCACGAATGATACATTTGTAGCATTACCAAGCCCATAAGCATTACCCCAAACATAATCGAAAAAAGCCCATAATGATCTTTTTCCCATCTTTCCATAATCCCTTTCCACACTTTTGCGTACATTAAAAGTGACAGACCCAACACCAAATAAACCGGTGCCAGCACCGAAGCAATCGCAATTGCGTTTTGCATAGCAAAAAAAAGTTAGGAAATATTAAATTTAGTATACCACTATTCCGTGGTCTTTCCGTCAAATTCCGCATCATTGGCTTCTGCTTCCGCCTTTGTAGTGCGAACAATGCCATCTTTGTGATGAGCAGGGGAGTAGATGGTGTAAAGCTTCAAATCTTCCGTGGCAGACATATTTATGACATTGTGCTGCGCACCGGCTGGCACAACAATGGCGCTGCCATCACTAACGCTATATTCATTTCCATCGATAATGCATTTGCCTTCGCCTTTTTCAAAACGGAAAAACTGATCGTTGTCATTGTGAACTTCCATTCCAATTTCTTCATTTGGCTTAAGACACATCAAAACAAGTTGGCTGTGCTTGCCTGTATATAAAACTTTGCGGAAGTTTGTATTTTCAACTGTGTCCTTCTCTATATTTGAGCTAAATCCTTTCATATATATATGTAGTTAAGAAATATCCTAGTTGACCATTGCTTCTAGTTTTCCGGTAAATGGGCCGTACCACTCAAAGGTTTGTGGTATGGAACAAATCACTTCACCATTGCCAAAACAGTCTGCAGAACTCGCAACTTCCAAATAGAAAGTCTGAATATCTTCCAAATTGCCAGCATCCCAACCCTTTGCAGCCAAAATAAAAACACTTCCGGTAACGCCATCAAACATCACGGTCATTCTTTTCTCCACACCATTAATTTTAATTCTCTCAAAACCTTCCGGCTTTGCAGTGTAGTACTTTGTGCTCGTGGCAGGTTCAACAAGAAGATGGACATACTCGTCCATAGTATTAAATTGTGGATTTTGCGAAACCGGCACAGTTGCCACATTTTGTGAATAAAAACCCATTCCTGCAACAATTAAAATCAAAAGTAATTTATACATACTTAGAAATTAGCAATTTTTGGGGTTAGGTGCAATTACCAAATTCCTAGAATCAATCGATATTTAACTTTTTTCATATATTCGCCGTAACCGGGCAAATCTCTTTTTAAAATTTTCTCCTCGTGTACTGCTCTAAAAAATATTGGAATAATTGATAATACAAAGAATATGAGTGCCCAATATGAACCAAGTGCAGTGGACATGGGAAGGTACATTAGTATCACACCAAAATACATTGGATGACGAATCAACGAATATGGCCCTGTAGATATTACTTTTTGGCCTTTCTCTACCTGTATTGTTCGCGCAGTATAGGTATTTTCTTTAAATACAAGAAAGACTATAAAATACCCAACAAGAACCAAAATGTTCGATATTATAACAATAAATGTAGGAACGTTGGACCAACCATATCTATAATCAAATCCGGGGATAAGAAATCCGATAAAAAAGAATAGACCGGATAATTTTACTATCATTCTTTGCTCCACCTCTTTCTCCTTATATTTCATCCTTCTTGCTAAAAGTTCCGGGTCGTTTTTTAAAAAATATGCGACAACAAGAATGCAGGGAATAAATATAACTCCCATAAAAACCCAGCCTTGAAAGTATTCCAGCGACCCGGCCGGCAAAAAAAGCATTAGCCAAACCACAACAGCCGCCAGCGGAAACATTATAGCTGCTCTAATTTTTAATTTTACTTTATCCATATTTATAAATTCCTAAAAAACATCATGGGTTTTAAGTATATTTAAGCCTATTCCAATCAAAATAATACCACCAATTAGCTCAGCTTTATTTTTTAGTATTCTCTTAAGAGTTTTGCCCAAACAAACCCCGACTACAGAAAAAATAAAAGTTACAACGCCAATTACAATTGATGGAATAATTATCTGCACATGCAAAAAAGCGTAGCTTAAGCCAACACCAAGCGCATCTATGCTAGTTGCAATCGCCAACAACAAAAGCATTTTATGATTTAATGAAAAACTTTTTTCTTCGACTTCGGTAAAAAATTCAAACACCATTTTGCCACCAACTAACACCAAAAGCACAAACGCCACCCAGTGATCATAGGCATTTATAATTCCACTAAAGAAAGTACCACCATACCAACCCAAAATCGGCATAAAAAATTGAAAAAATCCAAAATAAGAAGCGGTGAGCAGAGATTTTCTCATTGTCGGCTTATTCAAACTTGCGCCGCCACTAATAGAGACGGTGAAGGCATCCATAGCAAGGGCAAGTGCCACCAAAAAAGTGTTTAAAGAAATCATAACCTTGTTAATTCATAAGCATAAAACACTCTCGGATCGTTATTTGGCATTGTCTTCTCACCAATTAATTTAACATCAAATCCAGAATCAACCGCCAACTGTTTCATTTCATCGGCAGCGCCATAATTTGACTGTGTAATGTAAATTCTGCCGTTTAGTTTAAGATATTTATAAACCTTGGCGAAAAATTCTTTTTGAATTCTTAGATTTGTATCCCACATAGTTGCCTCCGCACTATCACTCGCAGTTCTATTTTTAAAAGGCAAGTTTGCCGTAATTACATCAAATTCTTCATCATTTCGTAATGCATCAAACATGTCCGACAATCTGACGTCTATTATGCTCTCAAATCCGTGAAGTTTGGCATTCTCCTTAGCAGTTTTTACGGCATCTGGGCTAATATCCAAAGCAACAACTTTCTTTGCCCCTTTTTCGGCGGAAAAAACAGAGATTACGCCTGAACCGGTACAAACATCCAAAACATATTCACCTGGATTTATTTTATAATTTTCAACTAGCGCTTTACTATCATCTGAAGGCCAAAAAACATTCTTATAAACAACGAATTTCTTTCCGAGATATTCAACGATCTGTCCGTTCTCCGGCACAGCCCTAAATTGGCGCATTTTTTCTTCCTGCCTTCTGGTTATTTCATCCAGTTGCTCTTTTGTTAGCATAATGACAATAACCAGCATAGTATATAAACCAAAGGCTCACCAGTACAATTATTTTTATAAATTTAATTTAAATATGTTACCAAAGCTCGTAGTACAAAAAACTCTTATGCCCGGTATTCCAAGCGCAAAAGCATATCAATTGATTTTTTCGGACGAGGCTGCTTATTTAATTTTTCTGGGACGAGATTGGGGCGGTTATGGGGGGAGCAATGCATCTGTTCTGGGGAAAATGGTTGTGGCCGCCGCAGGTGCTGTGAGTCACAACAAAATTGCCGAAAAACTGGAGGAAATAAAAGATGAAGAAGTGGAAAAGCTGGTTAGCGACGATCCAAAAAATAGCGTTAAAATCCCATACGGCGAGCTTAAAGAATTCAAAAATAAAGCAAAAAATTGGTGGAGTGGTGACGCCTTCGTTTTATTTAAAACGAGTGGCGGTAAATATAAATTTACGTTCACGGAAGAAGAACCGCGCGAATCAATTGTTGAACTTATAAAACAGAAGCGTCCGGACCTTATTTGATCTTTGGCAAAGGGGCACTAATAAAGATAATGCCCCGGCCAAAATTCAATCTAGTTTATTCCAAGCACTTCGCCGACATAATCCACATCTTTATCGCCGCGGCCGGAGAGATTTACTATTACAATCTCATCTTTGCGCAGTTTGCCGGCCATTTTTAAAACGTGGGCAATTGCGTGCGAACTTTCCAATGCTGGGATTATTCCTTCCGTCTTACTTAACAAACAAAAGGCATCCAGCGCCTCTTTGTCGTTTGCAGTTACATATTGCACCCGCTCTTGATCTTTAAGGTAAGAATGTTGAGGACCAACGCCAGGATAGTCCAACCCGGATGCGATTGAATGAACCGGAAGGGGATTGCCTTTGTCATCCTGTAGCAAATAAGTAAACATTCCATGCAAAGTTCCGGGCGAACCTAAAGTTAGCGTTGCAGCATGCTCTCCCGGCTTAAAACTTTTGCCAGCAGGCTCAACACCAATCATCTTTACCGGATCATTCAAAAAAGCGTGGAACAAACCAATTGCATTTGAACCTCCACCCACACAAGCGACCAAATAATCCGGCAACCTATTTTCCTTTTCCAAAATTTGCTCACGAGCTTCTTTGCCAACAATTGACTGAAAATCTCGCACAATCATTGGGTATGGATGCGGACCAACCACCGAACCAATCCCGAAAAATGTATCTTTATAATCTTTAATATATGCGCCAAATGCACTGTCTACTGCGTCTTTTAGGCATCTTCCACCGCTTTCCACTTCCACAACTTTTGCGCCAAGCATTTTCATTCTCAAAACATTTGGATGCTGTTTTTTAACGTCAATTGCGCCCATGTGAATTTCACATTCAAGCCCCATTATTGCTGCAGCCGTGGCCAAAGCAACGCCATGCTGCCCGGCTCCTGTCTCTGCCAACAATTTCTTTTTACCCATTTTCTTTGCCAAAAGAGCTTCCCCCAAAGTGTGATTTATTTTGTGCGCGCCGGTGTGATTTAAATCCTCACGTTTTAAATATATTTTTGCGCCACCAAGTTTTGCCGTCAGATTTTTCGCAAAAAACAAAGATGAAGGACGACCAACATAATCGGCAAGAAGCATTTGATATTCCTTTTGAAATTCAGGATCGGTCTTGGCGCTTTCATAAGCCGATTCAACTTCTTGCAGCGCCTTTGTTAATTCCGGAGGAACAAATTGTCCGCCATACTGGCCAAAAAATCCTTCCTTGCTCGGTGAATTCTTATAATCTGTATGTTGTAAATCTAGAGTTTTCATAAAATTTTAAATTAATTTAATTAAAATAAGGCGAGTAAAATCACGAATTTCGTGTCGCCAATAATGAGTCGCTGTTCCTTTAAAATAAAATTGATTTTTCATAAAAATAAGCACAAAAAACCGCCATTTGTAGGCGGTGTAATAATTGAAAATTAATATAACAAAATTACCGCCTACATTTTGAGGCGGTCCACCAGTTCAAACTTAATTTAATCAATAATGTCTTCACGGCGATATATTAACAGGACAAGGTGGCACAGTCAACCTATTGACAAAAAGCTATATTAGGCTAATATAGACCAGCTATGACTCAACCCAATCAACCTGAGAAAGAACCATCATTAAGTGCCATTTTAGTGCCACCGTGCTTGCGAAATACAAATAGGAGCACCTTAAAAATTTGGGCTATGTGTGCAGGTGCAGCAGCTTTCATTTATGGCACTATGAATTGGGGACAGTATGGAAAAGAAGATAGAGATTTATCGGCTATGGAACCGATTGCACGAGCCGCATCAGCGGCGCACGATGTGGATATTTGGAGAGAAAATTCATTGCTTTGGAAAGCAGCTTTCTTGGGTTCCTATTTAGGTGCAAAAAAACACGACACGCGAGAACCAGTAGAGGACAAGACAGAATCCAAGTAGTGATATAAAAGCGGCTTGGTCCTTAATTAAGCGGACAAGTGCTCTTTCCAAGCGCTGCATAAAGCCCACACCAGCTAAAAATCGCCTCAAAAATAACAAATCCGGAAACAAATAAAAGTATCGGATTCCACGAAGTAGTAATAGCCAAAACAAAGAGTCCAATGCCAAGAATTGCACGCAACAAACGATCTTTTGTACCGATATTTTTATGCACTTTGCGTACGGAATTTCTAGACACGCGCCTCAATATCAATCGATATAAAAATCCAAAAACAAAAGACAAAACAAACATAATTAGCGCCAGCCCCCAGCCAAAAGGCGAAAAAATAAATCCGGCGGGGGATTCATTAAAAAAATCACGCTTAAGCGTTGGAATTAAGCTCAAAGCATTCATTACTTCCTTAAAATTAAAGTTTTCCGCCTCCCCAATGGCAATCGAGTACTTGCTGTCGTTATTCGCGCTGGAAACAGTAATATCATATCTTCCTGCACTCACACTTGCCTTATATTCCGGCCCCATCCAATAAGAATCATAACCAAAAGGCTCAAAAAACTTAGTCCATGTGAATTTATTGCCGTCCAATTTAGCAAGAGGACTTTCGGTATGCCCATCATTAACGATAACCGCACTTACATCTTTTTTTTGCCCTTCGATATCCGGCACCAATACATTTACATAAAGCGCGAACGGCTTGTCCGAAACAATTGTATATGTGTGAGGCGAACCCTTTAGCTGACTGTAATATGCCTTGGAAATTTCCGGCTCCGGCACACTAATTTGGTTGCCATCAGGAATTCTTGGCTGATGCGCAAAAACCGCCATAGGCACCAATAAACAGATGGCAACTGCAATAATTATATGTTTTTTCATATTATTTTCTTAAAGAATCTCTTATTTCTCTGAGCAACAAAACCTCTTCTGCTACTACAGCTTCCTCCTTATGTTCTTCTTTTTTTCTTATTTTATTCAACTGGCGAACGACAATAAAAATAGAGAACGAAATAATTAGAAAATTTATGACAGTATTAATAAAAACTCCATAATTTATGGAAACCGCGGGCACAGTTTGTGTTGCAGCTTTTAAAGTTAAAGAAAAACTGGAAAGATCAATGCCACCTGTTAAAAACCCAATTGGAGGCATAATAACATCTGTAACCAAGGAGCTGACTATTTTTCCAAAAGCACCGCCAATAATCACACCTATAGCCATGTCCATTACGTTTCCTTTCATCGCAAACTTCTTGAATTCTTGAAGCATAGATAATTTAATTAAAGGTTTTATTACTTTCTTCTATACATCAAAACTACCACAAAATAAAAAAGCAGCACAAAAATAAATACCGCCTGTCCAATCAATAAAAATAAATCATAAATCGCCACATATTTGACCAGCAAAATTGAAGACGAAAAAATCCTAACCAAAAAGCCTTTTATGGATATATCTCGCGAGGATTTTCTGCGAATAACATGAATAGTCTGAATAATAAGATCGGATGTGAATCCGATATATGCGACTATTAAGCTGTAATTTATAATTGTTTCGAGCACGGGATAAGCATACATTATTGCCTATTTGATGTATAATTTCGCGTGATTTTATGAATTTCCTAGAACAGTTTGAATTATTGAGGCAAAAAACGCCGCGCGCCGGATTGCAGTGTGTACAAAACGAAAACAGCCCATACTGCCAATACACAGAAAAGAGCAAAAACTGCTACATGACGTTTGCGAGCTACCAGTCGGAGGATTGCATTTATAATCACCGGCTTTTTTATTGCCGCGACTGCGCCGATTGCACCATGTCCGTTAAATGCGAACTGTGCTTTGAATGTGTCGACTGCCAAAATTGCTACAACTGCGACTTTTGCATGCAGTGCGAAAATACAATCGATTCTTATTATTCGTTTGATTGCGTGGGCTGCAACAATTGCTTTGGATGCGTTGGATTACGCCGAAAAAAGTTTTATATTTTCAATAAAGAATTCTCCAAAGAAGAATATTTTGCCAAAATTGCGGAGTTGCGAAAAAAACCGGCAGATGAGATTTATGGCTTAATGAGCGAAATATATTGGAACACGCCTCGCATTGCGGTGTTTGGCAAAAATAATGAAGGCAGTTTTGGCGATAACATTCACAATTGCAAAGACAGCTATTGGATTTTTGATTCTTTTGGCCTGCGCGACTGTTTTTATATGTATTTTGGTGATGATTCCAAGGATTTGTATGATTGCACTCATCTTGGCTGGTCCGAAATGTGCTATGAAATTATGAGCGGAGGAAATTTGAACAATTGCTCGTTTTGCAGTGGGTCTTGGTTTTCTTCTAATTTGGAATATTGCGATTTGGTTTATAACAGCCACGATTGCTTTGGTTGCGCCAGTTTAAACCACGCGCAGTACCGAATTTTAAATGTGCCGTACGAAAAAGAAGAATATTTTGCGCGCGTGGCGGAAATTAAAGAACAGATGAAAAAAGATGGAACTCACGGAAAATGGTTTAATTCCACATATCCGGAGGTTTTAACTTACGGGTATTAAGATGTATAATTCCGGCACATGACACTAGAAAAAGCGTACAACGCTAAAAAATATGAAGATAAGATATATAAGGAGTGGGAAAGCTCCGGTCTTTTTAAACCTAAGATAGTTAAGGGCAAGAAGCCTTTTACAATTGCCATGCCACCGCCAAATGCTACGGGCACTCTGCATCTTGGCCACGCTGTAATGTTGGCTCTGGAGGACATAATGGTGCGCTACCATCGCATGAAAGGCGATCCGAGCCTTTGGATTCCGGGAACCGACCATGCTTCTATTGCCACGCAAAATAAAGTTGAAAAAATAATTGCGGCGGAAGGGCTAACTCGCCACACTCTTGGGCGCGAGCAGTTTTTAAAGCGCGTTGATGAATTTGTTAAAGGATCACGCAACACAATTCGAAATCAAATACGTAAAATGGGTTCTTCGTGTGATTGGAGCCGTGAGGCGTACACATTGGATGAAAATTTGTCGCTGGCAGTACGTGAAGTTTTCGCAAAAATGTATAAGGATGGACTTATTTATCGCGGCCACAGAATTGTTAATTGGTGCCCACGATGCGCTTCCACATTGGCAGACGACGAAGTGGAATATAAAGAGGAAAAAACGAAGTTTTATTATTTTAAATATGGGCAGTTTGTAATTGGAACGGCACGTCCGGAAACCAAGTTTTTGGATAAAATTATTGTGGTGCATCCGGATGATGCGCGTTATAAAAAATATATTGGTAAAGAAATGGATGTACCGTGGATTGAGGGCTCTGTTAAAGCAAAAATAATTGCCGACAAATGCGCAGATATGTCTTTTGGAACCGGCGCAATGACAATTACTCCCGCTCATTCTTTTGTAGACTTTGAAATCGCAAAACGACATGGATTTGAAATTGTTCAGATTATTAATGAGAAAGGGGATTTGACCAGCGCTGCAGGAAGCTTTGCTGGGAAAAATGCCAGAGCTGCGCGCGAATTAATAGTGGAACAATTGGACAAAAAAGGACTGCTCGAAAAAGTTGATGAAAATTACGTACACAATTTATCCGTTTGTTATCGCTGCGGCACAGCAGTGGAGCCACTTGTGAGCAAACAGTGGTTTATAAGCGTAGATAAAAAATTCCGAGGTGGAAAATCATTAAAAGACATGTCACTAGAAGTTGTTAAAAAGGGAAAAGTAAAAATTGTCCCGGAGCGCTTTGAAAAAACATATTTTAGCTGGATGGAGAACCTGCACGACTGGTGTATTAGCCGCCAAATCTGGTTTGGACATCGCATTCCGGTTTGGTATTGCGGAGATTGTGGAGCAGAAACCGTAGATTCAAAAACGCCTACAAAATGCGCAAAATGTGGATCAAAAAAGCTCACACAGGATCCAGACACGCTCGACACTTGGTTTTCTTCTGGCCTTTGGACTTTTTCCACTCTTGGCTGGCCAAAAAAGACCAAAGATTTGGAATATTTCCACCCAACGAGCGTGCTGGAAACCGGCTACGACATCCTCTTTTTCTGGATTGCCCGCATGATTCTCATGACAGAGTATGCGCTTAATGAAATTCCATTTAAATATGTATACTTGCACGGACTTGTTCGCACTCGCGAAGGCAAAAAGATGAGCAAATCTCATCCGGAAACATGCATTGATCCGCTGGATATGATTGCAAAATACGGCGCAGATGCACTTAGGCTTTCTATGATAATTGGAAGCACACCAGGCAACGACATTCGCCTTTATGAAGAGAAAATTGCGGCGTCTAGAAACTTCGTAAATAAAATTTGGAATGCGTCGCGCTTTGCGCTGATGCAAGAGGATGGCAAAAAGGCAAAGACCGGCGCAATAAAAGCACAAACGCTAGCCGACAAATGGATTTTAACTCGCACACAAAACCTTATAAAAGAAGCCACAGACGACATTGAAAACTTCCGATTTTCCGATGCAGGCACAAAAATCTACGATTTTACATGGGGCGAATATTGCGCTTGGTACCTGGAAATTTCCAAAGGCGAGCATAAAAATCTCGCGGTTTTAAATTATGTATTGGAGACGATCTTGTCCTTATTACACCCATTTACACCATATGTGACAGAGGCAATTTGGAAGCACCTTGGCAAAAAAGAGATGCTCATTGGCCACGCATGGCCAAAAATTCAAAAGAAATTCATATATAACAAAGAGGCACTGCAAATGAATGCGGTTATAGAAACGATTACAGCAATTAGAAATCTACGACAGGAAAATAAAATTGATGCAGGCAAAAAAATAAACGCCGTATTAATCAGCAAAAAATTCAAAAAGATCTTGGAAGAAAAAGCCGATGTAATTTCGCGATTAACGCGCATCGAGAAGCTAGATATTGCAGTACAGACGCCAAAAATCCACCCGGCACTACGCACATGCACAAATATGGGAATAGAAATTCTAATTCCGCTTGGCGATTTAATTGATGTTACTGCTGAAAAAAAACGCATCGAAGAAGAAGTTGAAAATCTTGCGCAATATATTGCCGGCGTTGAATCAAAATTAAAAAATGAGAACTTTGTAAAGCGCGCACCGGCACAAATTGTAGACGCAGAACGAGCAAAACTGGCATCAGCAAAAGAAAAACTCGCCAAACTGGAAGTACAGCTAAAAATGCTATGAAGAAAAAGACACTAATTTTAATTTCCGGACTCGTTTTGTGCGGCATTATTTTACTTTCAGCCGCATACATAAATTCTTACGTAAAAGCTTTTGGAGAAAAGAACATTTTTGAAGACACGCGAAATCTTCCGCAGGCACAGACTGCACTTATTTTGGGTGCTCGCGTTCTAAATGGCGGCAAACTCAGCGACATGCTAAAAGACCGCAGCGAAAGGGCTTTATCTCTTTATAAAGCCGGCAAAGTTAAGAAGATTTTAATGAGCGGGGACCATGGACAAAAAGATTATGACGAAGTAAATGCAGTAAAAGATTTTTTGCTTTCAAAAGGTGTTAAACCACAAGATTTATTTTTAGATCATGCGGGTTTTGACACTTATGACAGCATTTACCGAGCCAAAGAGATCTTTGGGGTCCAATCATTAATAATAGTAACGCAGCGTTTTCATTTACCAAGAGCGGTATACATCGCTCGCTCGCTTGGAATTAGCGCAAACGGCTTTACCGCCGATCAGCAAACCTACGTAACCATAAAATATAATGAACTCCGCGAGATTCCGGCACGAATAAAGAGCTTTTTGGATGTACTTTTCCATGCAAATCCAAAGTTTTTAGGTGATAAAATACCAATTACCGGAGACAGCGCCGCTAGCTGGGATTGAGCTTTTGTGTTATAATAATACGAATGGCTGATCTACAAAAATACATAAAAGATGGCTTAAAAATTGTCGATAATCTCATTAAACAAGGCAATTTACAGGCCGCGCTAAACACATGTCAGGAGCTTTTGAAGGTAAATCCTTATGATTCTGATGTGCAGTCGTATTTTCAAATAGTTCAGGAAAAAATAATAAAAGATAATCGCAAAAAAGTTGATGCGGACATTGATGCAACCATGGATTTGTGGAAAGAAGGGCGCTATGCAGAGCTCGCACAGATTTATGATCGGCTTTATGCCTACGCACCGGGCTATGACAGACTTATTGGGATGATGGCCAAACTAGAGGCTAAAATATCTAAACTGCAAAAAACACAAAAGGAAAATTTGTCCGGAGATTTTGTGGCCGCGTTAAAAAAACTGGAAGATGAAAAACGTTTTGCAGACATGATTCAGGCATGCAATGAAATGCTTTCTATGGATCCAAAAAACGAGGCTGCGACGGAATATTTAAAGCGCGGGAAAAGGCTGCTGGTTGAGCAAAAAATAAGTGACAACCCAAGAATTGTAGAAGGTGCGGACTTTGAAAGAAGTATGTCTTTTTTTAATAGTTTACTTGCGATTGATCCGGAAAACGAGACTGTAAAAAAGCTAAAAGCGGAGACACAAGGACACTTGAGCGAACAAAAAGGCGTTTCTGCTCGCATGGATATTAACGAGAGTGTTACCCGCATGAAAGATTTATTTGACCACAGCGAATACGAAAAAGTGCTTCAAGCCTGCGAGGAAATAGACAATATTGATCCGGGGAATTTTACTGCAAAAATATTCAAAACCAAGGCGCAAGATTTGCTTCATTCAGAAAGCAATAAGCTGATTGTAAAGAAACTTAAAGAGGCATGCGCCGCACTTACTCCTGAATATAAGCAAAATCCGGGGGCATTTGTGAGGATATAAATTTAACCTGTCACATACCAGTAGCCGTTGACTAATCCTGAGGAAGTTTTATAATACCTGCCTTTTAACCATATAAAGATGGAGGCATGTGGCCAGGCGGAAAAATCATTAGTTTTAGATAAAATTTTGGTGCGCCAAGAAATTAGAGAAATGGGCAATCCGGAAATAGTTCCAGCTGATACAAAATATTTTATTGTTGGACTAAGCCACGGGAAAGCGCCAGCAAGAACCGACACTTTTTTACCAATATCAATTCTGCAATATTTAAATGCGGTTGGCCCAGATGGAAAGATTGTTCTTTTCGATGCCCCGGGAATGGGCTGGCAGGGTGGAAATGAAGAAGATTGGCAACCCGGCATCTCACGCATGAATTTAAGAATTAAGGCAATCCTTGCCGCCATGCATAGACCGGAAGTGGAAGTTCTAAAAGCATCCGATGTTACCAATAAAAATCCGGAAAGATTTGCTCAACTTGTTGAAGGAATAAAAGAAATTGCACAGAGAGACAGCGAAATAGCACACATTTTGTGGCTCATAGTTCCTCCACATGCAAAACGCGGAGTTGGCCTTGAGAACAAAAAAAACTTTGAAGATTTAGAGCCACATGAAAGAGAAGCAGCCTTAAATCTCGCAGAATACGAAGTTTACCATTTGGCTTTTATTATTTTCTGCAAAGGCCAGAAAATCCTTCAAGGAAGAAGCGAAGAAAGAAGCGCACAAATAGTAAAAATTCTATGCGCAAAATATTCAAATGAATTGGGGATAAAATACGTAAATATGCCGTTAAAATTAAAAACCAATCAAAAAGGCACAAGACCATATAATTTAATGGAGATAAGTACTCACTTGGAATATGCAGAAGAAAATTTGGCCGAAGCACCTCAAATTCCACTAAAAGCCTCAATGCAAATTGCCGCTTCTGTAAGACATATTCTGGAGCAAGAAGGGGAGCCGAGTTTGCGTCAATATTTGGCCCAAAACGCACACTTACCCGGCCTGAGTGAAATTGTTAACACCGCCGATTTTAAAACGCCGGAAGGTATCTCTCTTGCAGTATCCAATCTTGTTCACGAATGCATGTGGCCAATAGAAGTAGATGAACTTAAACAAATGCGCGAAAGTGATCCGAACGCTTTTTTTATAGAAGCAATGGTAAAAATTAATGGAATTGTTAATACTTTTGCGATGTCTCCAAGGCTTAGAGTCATTATGGATGAGCTTATGCCAATTTTATATTCTCCAGTCCCTTTAGCACATTTAAGGAAGCCAACCTTAGATACAATTGCCGCTCAAACCGGATTCAGCAAAAAAGCTCTTAAAAAGATGGGAGACGAAGAGCCGTGTGAATTCTTCGATTTGGTTGCAGATACATTAACATCAATACCAGACAGTGCTAAAACCGCCCCAAAACCAAGATTCATAGCAGAAGCAATGGACGCAATATCAGGCTCGCCGGAATCAGTTAGAATTAAATATATTTCTCTTTTAAAATTCGTGCAGTGGCTTATTGATGGCATGGTAGGAGCCATATCTAGTTTGCCATTACCTTACGAAAGAGAAGTTATGGAAAAATCCTTAAAAAGGCTAATCGACATGTACACTGTCCTGAGAGAAAACACTCCAAAAAATCATCCTTGGCAAAACATGGACACCGAAGATGTAAGTACAGAATGTGAATTAGAAGGATTAAATTTTGACTCTCATTGGTGGCAATCTGTAATGGGAATAGATCAAATATTAAATGACGGCAGATTTACAGCTTTGTTGGATGGCGAAAAAGGTTCAGCCGGGAGTAGAGAGCAAAAAACGGAAGAAGTTGAGAAGCTTAGCGCTGTAGCAATCGGACTTTTGCTAAAGGATCCACTGCAAAGCGATGGTGATTATATGACAGATATTTTACATGAATTAAGGTTAAAAGATTGGGACGCTTGCGTGTTTTTATACAGACAAATAATGCTTCCTTATCTTGCAGAACACGGCGACAGAATTTCAAAACGAACAGTCGGATTAAACGACGTTGGGGGCAGAAACTATACTGCACACAAGATGTATGACGATAGAACCGCAAGAGCCTTCTGCGAAATGAGACAGGCCGAACTTGGCCTTACAGAAGCCCAAAAGAGAGAATTAAATGAGAAAGGAAGAGAAAGATTGGGACTACCACCACTCACGCAAACGCAAATTGATTTCATTCAACAATCCGAAAAGAT
>Ga0172379_10003967_pt1 | contig 22652 bp, 16 predicted proteins | sample GrowelOW334metaG_FD_119756 | JGI IMG/M metagenome (GOLD analysis project Ga0172379, IMG submission 119756) | Groundwater microbial communities from an aquifer near a municipal landfill in Southern Ontario, Canada - Groundwater well OW334 metaG | ecosystem: Environmental > Aquatic > Deep... | reverse complement strand
GCGGCCAGAATGTTGCCCGTCAGGTCGAGGACCCAGGGATCCTTGCTGGAGACGAAAGCCGCGGCTTTACGATCATCGCTCCAGGTGAGCGCGTTTCGGTCGTAGACCATGACCGTGGCCGCTTTGCTCTCCCTACCGTCGCCGCCGCGCTCGACGCCGTCGTACTGCGCGACGGCGTACTCGACGAACACCTCAGCGCTCACTTTGGTGGCTTCGGTAACATCGAGTATGCGGTCGTTGAACAGGCCGTAGAGCGGAACTTCGATTGAGTTGCCCGGCTCCAGCTTCGCGATAGTCGCGCATTCCTTGGCGGCGTCCATGTACTGCTTGATGATAAAGCTGACGCGTACGTTGGTCGCCGTTTCCTTGCCCGAATTGGAGATCGTGGCTGTGCCGACGGGATTCTGGTCGTAGTAGGAACGGAAAATGGGGAAAACGTTCTTGATGTCGAGTTTAAGCAGATCAAGGAGACGCGGCTTGGCGGGAATACCCGAGGAAGCGCGCTCCGGAAGGCGATAGCCCAACCCGATCGTCGCGCCGACTCCGCCGTAGAGACCGGACTTGAAGAGAAAGGCGGTATCGAAGCGGGCGGTCAGATCCTTGTTCAACTTTAAGTCGATTCCGCCGCCCGTGCGGACGGCGGCGTAGGGCGCGCTTACGCCGGAGGAAAGACTGCCGTAGGCTAATCCCGCGTCAAGGAAACCGCGGAGCGATAGAGCCGAAGAAAGATTTTTACCCAAGCCGACTCCGGCCATGAGAGAAGCTTCGTTCAAAGTGCCTGACGCTTGTACGCCTCCGGAGGCGAGCAGTCCCCCGACGGAATACCCCGCGCCCAGACGGAGCGCTAAGGGGACGGCGCCGCCGAAGCTGTATTCCGCCCCGAGATTACCGCCCCAGGCCGCGGAAAAGGACAAATCGGAGGTGCCGTCCGCCGCGAAGAGCGGTACGGAGACGGAGGGAGAAACCATAAGCGACCAAGAGGGCTTGTCCGCCGATTGAGCCGACAAACTCCCGAACATCATAAAAGCCGCCGCAATCGCAAAGATCGAATGTTTCATTTTCCTCCGCATACCGGCTCCGAAGAGAGCGCAGACAGTATATACGGAGAAGACTATCATGGAACATTTAGAATTTCGTTCGGTTTTACAAAATCGGACTTCTTATCCGTGATGGATCGTCGGTATTCACTCGGACTCATACCGACGATCCGCGAAAAGTGGGTATTAAAAGATGACTTGGAATTATAGCCCGCCTCCAGCGCGATGTCGAAAATGGCACGCCCCGGTTCCTCAAGAATCTTTCGCTGTACACATTTGATCCGAAGCGCGTTGAGCCAGGTAGGGAAGCTCGTGTTCAACCTATTGTTGAAGTAGATCGAAAGGCGATACGGAGGAACTTTGATAATAGCCGCAAGCGAACGCAAATCCAGCGCCGAACGGCCGAGAATGGCCGCATCGTTCGTTACCATTGCGATGCGCTCTCCGATGAGCCGCGCTTCATCATCGCTCAATAAGAGATGTTTCTCATAAGAGTCGCGAATCTCGCGGCGGACGATGGAAAACAGGTCGGGTTTGGCCGAGACGAAAAGGAACCAGGCAAGCGTTAAGAATTCCAACGCGGAGTGGCCGACGCGATAAAGGACAATGGAATCCAGGACCGCGCCGAGCAGAATGGCGCACAGGATGAGAACCAAGGCGATTGCCCCGCGTACGAGCACTTTTGTACCGGACGCGCGCATCGGAACGTCGTGGATTGAGGCGTGTACCGTTTTCGCCGCGATCACCGAAATCGCTATAGGCCAAATGTAGATCGCGATTGAAGCGGCCAAATGCAGAGGCCCCAGGCTCGCTTGGTCCTCGATGCTTTGCCTTATCGACTCCCATCCCAGTACATAATCAAACAAAGAGATTAGAAATACAAAACAGGACCATGCGACGCCGAAAAGCAGAACCTTGCGGACATCGCGCAGCTTCCTCTCGTCCCCGAAAAGATAGAGAGTGATCTTGTAAAGCGATTGGCTCAGCGTCAGGATGGCGACGATTATCAGAAAGTTGCTCGGGTCGGTCGGCAGATGAAAAATAGGGTCAAGGGCGCTCAAGCAGAAGAGAAACCCGATCGCGGAGAAGAGCAAACCGAGGCTTTTCCGGATCCCATCGCGCTTCGGCGCAAATTGAAGGGATAGTCCGCCTACAATAAGCGAGAAACCTGCCGACCCTCGGAAAAACTCATAGAGAGAATCAAGCATAGCCGGCTGACCTCGTCCGTACGGTGATCCTGACCTTGATGAACTCGCGTAAGCGTTCTCATTCTATCAGTTACATCAGATTTAATCACTTCTTTATTGATGCGCTTCGTCTGAAATTCCAAGTACGCCTCGGCATTCCTTTCATGTCCGCGCCCATCACCTTCTACGGCTTTGCTAATGTCAGGCCCCTTGAGTTTTCTTCGCGAAGGAGCGTCCGTATTCGCGGGCGGCTTCCAGTCCGACGGCGTCGGGCACCCAGAGGTACTTGAGCCCCTCATCCGCTACCTCAAAGCCGGCTTTCGAGAGGATTTCCGAAAGGACTTTGGTCGATTCCCCCGACCACCCGTAGCAGCCGAAGGAACCCGCTTTTTTCCCCTTGAAGCGCAATCCCGATATTTCTTCCAGGATACCGGCCATCGCGCTGAGAATGCCCTTGTTTACGGTAGGCGACCCGGCAAGCACTGCCTTTGAGCGGAACACGTCGGTAATTACGTCGTTTTTATCGGTCTTGGCGACATTGTGCACCACAACCGTGGTTGAGGGACTCGCTTCGGCTATTCCCTGCGCGATCCCTTCGGCAAGCTTGCGCGTACCGTCCCACATCGAATCATACATCACGGTGATTCTATCTTCCCGGTAGTCGGCCGCCCACTGGGCGTATTTGGTCACGATCTGCAGCGGGTCCTTGCGCCAGATGATGCCGTGGCTCGGCGCGATCACTTCCAGCGGAAGATTCATGCCGACGACCTGATCGATCTTCTTGGAGACCAAAGATGAAAACGGGGTAAGAATGTTCGCGTAATATTTCACGCACTCCGCCCAAAGTTCGTCCTGATCCACAAGATCGTTGAAGAGGCGTTCGCTGGCGTAATGCTGACCGAACGCGTCGTTGGAGAATAGCAGCGCGCCGCCGGAAAGGTAGGTAAACATGGTATCCGGCCAATGGAGCATCGGAGCTTCCACGAAAACGAGCTTCTTGCCGTTGCCTATATCTACTGAGTCTCCGGTCTTCACGACATGAAAATTCCAATCCTCATGGTACTGGCCTTTGAGCGATTTCACCGCGTTCGCTGTGCAGTAAATCGGAAGTCCGGGACGGCGGCGAAGAAGTTCGGGGAGCGCTCCCGAGTGGTCGACTTCCCCGTGGTTCTGTACGATGAAATCAATATTCGCGAGTCCTACTTCCGCTTCAAGGTTGTCGACGAATTCCTTGGCGAAGGGTAGCCACACGGTATCGATGAGAACCGTTTTCTCCTCGCGGACGAGATAGGAATTGTAGCTCGATCCCTTATGGGTTGAGTATTCGTTTCCGTGGAATTTCTTGAGTTCCCAATCAATTTTGCCTATCCAGTACACGTTTTCTATAACCCGGCGTTTCATATTGGCCTCCGTCTGCTGCTGTTCGATAGTAAACATAACGCTTTTTACCGGACGAGCGCGTAACCGCGGTTACGGATCTCATGATTTTCCGAGAACGGACGTCTGCCATGCTACAATGCGCTCTGGAGGCTGCCATGCGCGTTTATGAGGGGACCGTACTTGTCGGGGATGAAGCGGGAAAAACCGCGAACTTTCTTGTGGAAAACCGGGGAAGAATCGTCCATGTCGGCGATACGCTTCCGCAAGAATACGGCGCGGCGCCCCGGACAACCTTGGGCGCAAAAGCGCTGATACCCGCGCTCGCCGATACGCACCTCCACTTCATGTCGCACGCGCTCTTTGTCTCGGGTCTGGACGTACGCGCGGCGGTGACCATCGCGGAGCTCAAGGAAACGGTGCGGGAATTTACCGCTCGGCGTAAAGAAAAAATCATCATCGGTTTCGGCGCTTCGGCGTACGGCGTGGCGGAGCGGAGACTCCCCGACCGGACGGACCTGGATGAGGCGGCGGGAGAACGCCCCATCTTCATAGTCAAATACGACGGGCACGCTGCCATAGCAAACTCGGCCATGCTGAAGCGTCTGCCCGCGCGCATCGCCCTTCTCCGCGGCTACGACGGAAACACGGGCCGCCTGAATCAGGAAGCCTTTTTCGCGGCCACCGATTTCGTGACCGGTTCGGTGCCGCTCCCCTCGGTGCTGAGGAGCATGCTGCGGGCAGCGGACGATATGGCCTCACGCGGCATCGGCATGATCCATTCCGTCACCGGGGTCGGCTTTCCGCTGGATCTGGACGTTACTCTTGAGAGCATTTTCGCGCGCGGACTTCGGAACGAACTGCCCTACCGCGTATTCTTCCAGACGATGGATGTGAAAAAGGCAGAGCGACGCGCGCTGCCCCGCATCGGCGGCTGCTTCGCTACGGCCCTGGACGGCTGCTTCGGGTCGGAGGACGCGGCCCTCATCGAACCCTACTCAAACAATACTTCGAACCGTGGCGTACTTTTCTATTCCGACGAGCAAGTGCGAGACTTCACGTTCGCGGCTAACCGCGCGGGCCTCCAGATTCAGATGCACGCCATCGGGGACGCCGCATTCGACCAAGCCGCCCGCGCCTTGGACGCGGCCCTGACCGACTTCCCGCGCGTGGACCACCGGCACACGATCATCCACGCCTGCCTCACGACCGAACGAGGCCTGGACCTCTGCGCCGAGCGCGGCATTTTCCTTGCCGTACAGCCGGCTTTCTTACATTGGAGCCTTGAACCGCTTGAATACCTTGAAAGCATACTCGGGGACAGAGCGTACCGGATATCGCCGCTTAAAACGATGCTGAAGCGCGGCATCGTCATGACCGGCGGCTCGGACGCGCCCTGCACTCTCCCCGATCCGCTTGCCGGAATCGCCGCGGCCTGCAACCATTACGTGAAAAGCGAAAGCCTTTCATTTACGGAAGCGCTGGCCCTTTTCACGCGCAACGCGACCCGCGGCAGCTTTGACGACGCGGACCGTGGAACGCTTGAAGTCGGGAAAATCGCGGACATGACCGTCTTGAACGAAAACCCGTCGGCGCTCAAGTCGTCCGAACTCGGACGGCTAAGCGCGGAAGGACTCTTTCTATCCGGGAAACCGTACCGGGGAGGCCAAAGCCTCCCTGACCTTCTTGCGCGGGGGATTCTTAATCGGCGGAGAAAAATATAATAGTGAGGTTCTTTCAAAACTCTTCAAGTTTTGAAAGAACAACCTTAGATTTAAAGCAGCATTTTTGCATGTCATTGTATGACATATACTTAGACAATGGCGCAAAAATACTGCATGAGCCGATTTCAAAACTAACCGAGTTTTGAAATCGGCTCTAGGATCTACTTGAATACCCGGCCCGCGTCCACCACCAAACTTTGCCCGGTGATGCTGTCGCTGCGGATGAACATGGCGACAGCGTCGGCCACGTCGTCCTTGTCCGCGGCTCGTTTGAGTAGGGAGACCGACAGCGAATTTTTGATTTGTTCCTCGGAAAGTTTGCCGGTCATACCGGTTCCTTCCATAAGGCCGGGTGCCACATCGTTCACCAGGATTTCCGGCGCCAACGCGACAGCCAAGCATTTGGCCAAGTGTGTCACGCCCGCTTTTGATACGGCGTAGGCGATGGAACTTCCCATCGGCTGCGCGCCCGCCACGGAGGATATGGTGACTATTCTACCGCCGCCCCGCTTCTTCATAAAGGGAGCGACTTTTCGGGCGGCCAGATAGGGAGCCTTCAGATTGTAGTCAACGATAAAGGACCATTTGTCGGCGTCCAGCGTCTCCAAGTCGCGGAAGGGGATAGTTTCGTTATACGCGGCATCGAGCACCAGAATATCGATCCCGCCGAAAGCAGTCACGGCCGCCGCGAACATACGGTCGATGCCTTCCTCTTTTGTAACGTCGGCGGAAACGGCGACCGCTTCGCAGCCTAGCGACGCAAGCTCTTTCACGTGATCCTCGGCCTTCTCTTTAGAGCGACCGTATACCAGACAGAGTCGTGCGCCCTCTTTAGCCAGAGCAAGGCAAATGCGCCACCCCAAGCCGCCGGTAGCGCCGGTTACCACAGCCGTTTTCCCCTTGATGTCCATACTTCGCGTGCCTCCTGAATGCCGACACTATAGCATCATCGGAGGACTTGCGCTCAAGAAGGTCAAAGAGAAAATCTCAAGACAGCGACCGTTCCCGATTCCCTTCGGAATTCCACGCTGCCGTTCAATTGAGAGGCAAGCAGGCGTATGAGCAGCATGCCCAAGGATTGGGCTTGTTCAGGATCGATGTTTTCGGGGAGACCGACGCCGTTGTCCCGCACTTCCACCTCAAGCGACCCCGGGAGAAGCCGCTGCGTCGCGCTGATCTTTCCCACCGCGCGCTTATCGGTGAAGGCGAACATTAACGCGTTTGTAAGCAGTTCATTGACAATGAGCCCCGCGGGTATTGCCTGCTCCAGACTAAGAAAAACCTCTCCAATTTCGCACGCGACACTCAGGTTTTTGGAACTATCGGGAAAAATCGACTTGAGGCTTTCAATAAGCTGCCGCAAGTAAACGGCAAAATCAATATGCGACATATCCTCTGATTCATAGAATTGCTGATGGATTATCGACATGGTTTGCATACGGCGCGTGATGTCCTCTAGTTTTCCGCGGAGGCCTGAGTCGGCAATTTCTTCCGATGAAATATGAAGGAGGCTCATCATCACTTGAACGTTGTTATTGACCCGATGGTGGATCTCGCGCAAAAGCTCGCTTTTTTCGCGAAGCAGGGCATGAAGGCGTTCGAGGGATTTCTTACGCTCGGTGATATCACTTATTATCGCGATAAAATTAATGATGTTGCCCGCGATGTCGTGAACCGGAGTGACCGTGACCTCTTCCGTATAGGTCTCCCCGGATTTTTTCCTATCCTCAAGCTCGCCGCTCCATACGTTTCCCGAAGCGATAGTTTCCCACATCTTGCCGAAGGCTTCTTTGCTACCTGCATCCAAGCTGTTGTGATTGGTCGGATTCGTTCCAATCGCTTCGGCTCTGGAATAACCCGTCAAATCTTCGAACGCTTGATTCGCCCATTTAATTGTCCCTGTACGGTCCGAGATGACGACGGTGTTGGCGGCCGCTTCCAGCGCCGCGCTTTTCAGGTGAATTTCTTCTTCCGCTTTCTTCCGCGCGCTTATATCCGTAAGTGTTCCTACAATTTCCGATTCTTGATCGTCACCATGTACCAGCCTCATTTCGTCGTGGAGCCAGATGATGCTCCTATCCTTTTTCATAAAGCGGTATTCCCGATCGCTGGTTGCTTTTTTCGCGAGTTCTACGATAGCGCCCAGAGCTCGCGCGCGATCGGCCGCGGTGATATTCGTGAACCACCAATCCGGAGCGAGTACTTCTTCACGCGTATAACCGAGGATGGTCAGGATATTTTCGCTCACCCATTGCCAACGGGCGGTCCCTTCTTTAAGCATCAAGGAATAAGTGATCGTCGGACTCGTGGAAAGGTAATGGGTGAGTTTAGCGGATAGGTCGTCCCGTTCGTGCTCGGTGGCGACAAGGTCGGTGATATCTCGGATGTTGATCTGCATCACTTCGCGATTGTTTACCTTATAGGAATTGCACATGAAATCCACGAAGATTTTTCGTCCGTCGGCGGTCTTCATCGGCTGTTCTTTGTACCGTATATATCTCTGTTGCCGCAGCTCCGGAAAGCTTGATTTTTGGGAAAGCATCTCCGTAAGGAGTTCCATCTCGGAAATCCGTTTACCCAGAAAGAACTCTTGAGAAAGCCCCAGAATCCTCGCCATTGAGGGGTTCGCGTCAACGACCATTCCCGTCGTGGTGTCTACGATCATGATTCCGTCCATGGACGTTTCAAAAAGACGGCGGAAACGGACCTCGGACGATCGCAGCACCTGATCCTTTTGCTCCAGGTGCGTTTTGATGCGCGTTTTGACTATTTCGGGCTCAATCGGTTTTCTTATGTAATCAACGGCGCCGAGCTCAAGGCCCAGCTTTTCGTCAGCCGTCATTACTTTGGCGGTCAGAAATATCACCGGAATCATGGCCCCTTGGGCGTCTTCTTTCAGAGCGCGGCAAACTTCGAATCCGTCCATTTCCGGCATGATGATATCAAGAAGGATCAGATCCGGAGGGTTACCGCTCCGCGCGATCTTGAGCGCGGCCTCGCCGCTGGTGACCGCCTTTACCTGATATTCTTTCTTGAGAATCTCATCAAGGATAACGATATCATCGGGAACGTCATCTACAACCAGAATAGTATACCGCTTTCCATCCATCACTCGCTCCTTACGTGGTCTCGGAAAGCTGAGGCAATTTCCTTGAACCGATCGGAAATATCAAAGAATGCGCGCGCGATATCAGGATCAAAATGCGTTTGGGATCCTTTTTGTATAATTTTTAAGGTCTCTTCATGGGTAAAGGCCTTTTTGTATACCCGCTTGCTTATAAGCGCGTCGTATACATCGGGAATCGCCATGAGCCTCCCCGGCAGAGGGATCGCGTCGCCAGACAAGCCCCTCGGATAACCCGAACCGTCCCACTTCTCATGGTGCGACCAGGCCAATTCGCGAGCGATGGAAAGAAATGAGACGGACGAGTTGAGGTTTTTTTCCGCCGCGCAGACGGCGTCGCGTCCGATGCTCGTATGCGTTTTCATCACCTCGAATTCATCCTGATCAAGCTGTCCGGGTTTATTAAGAATCTTGTCCGGGATGCCGACCTTTCCGATGTCGTGCAAGGGTGCGGACTTGTAGAGCAATTCAATTTTCCCGGGCGACAAATACTCCGAAAAGCGCGGATGATCCCGCAGCTTTTCGGAAAGAACTTTGATGTAATGCTGCGTTCGGCGGATATGATTCCCCGTCTCGTTGTCGCGCGTCTCCGCAAGAGAACCCATAGCGATCATCGTGACGTCCTGGATCATCCCGACTTCCTTGGTTCTCCGGGACACCTCCGATTCAAGATATTCGTTCTTGTCCTTCAAGAAATCCCTGACGCTCTTGGATCTCAGGTGGGTTCTGATTCGTGCCTTAACGATGGGTGGACTCGGCGGCTTGGAAATGTAGTCCTCAGCGCCGAGCTCAAACCCTCTCTCTTCATCTCTTACGTCCGTTTTGGCCGTAAGAAAGATGACGGGGATGTCGGCGGTTTTTGGATTTTGCTTAAGCCGTAGACACGTCTCATATCCGTCCATTTCAGGCATCACGATATCCAAAAGTATGAGGTCCGGCGCGTCGGCGCCTCCGGCGATTTCAAGCGCCTTTTCTCCCGAGACGGCAACTTTCACGCGGTAAGCGTCTTTCAGAAAAGAGCTCAGGAGAACGACGCTGTCCGGCGAGTCGTCTACTATGAGGATAGTCGCTTTTTTTCCATCGACTGTTTCCATAACCATTCCTTTTAATTGGAGATTCCGAACTGGTTTGATACGCGTTTCAGGACTTCCAGCGCCGCGGAAAAATTGAAGGAACGCAGCGCTGTCTCAAGTTTCTCAAAATTGTCACTGTCGCAGAAACTCTCCAATTCCTCGCGAATTGAATCAAAGTAATCAAGCGCTTCGCTATCGCTCTCTTCGGAGAAACGAATCAAGTTGCCGACTATTTCCGCAAGCGGATGTCCGGCTCGTTTTTCGTTCGCGAACACCTGAGAATTTCTAATTGAACCGGCAAGGCTTACATCTATTTGCTCGATTACCGTCGCCAGAATCGATGAAAGGTTTTCCAGCTTTTCCTCGAATGCCGATAGAGCTTGCCCCCTGTTGACTGCCGCCTCTATCTCCGCGGCGATCGCCTGCACCTCAGTTATTCCGATATTGCCGGAAACGCCTTTCAGGGTATGCGCAATGCGTTCAGCGAGAGTCCGGTCCCCATCGAGAAACGCTTCTCTGATTTTTTTAACCGCATCGTGCTGGCCTTCCGAAAAACGCTTGAGCAGGTCCAAGTACAGAACTTTGTTCCCGACGACGCGCCTGAGGCCGCCCTCAGTATCGATTCCGGGAATTTGCGGTATTTCAACGGTTTCCGCGGCAGTGGCCGGAGTCGGAGGCGTAGATGGCGAAGGATGTGAGTCAACGTCTTCCCGCTTGACTTTGTAATAGACGCGCAGGGTCGCGAAAAGCGCGTCCGGATCGATCGGTTTCGTGACGTAATCGATCATCCCCGCCTCAAGGCAGCGATCTTTGTCTTCCTTCATCGCGTTCGCCGTCATTGCGATAATGGGAAGCATAGTGAACTTCGGTAGAGCTCGAATTTCCCTCGTCGCCGCGAAACCGTCCATCACCGGCATCTGCACGTCCATCAATACGATGTCGTAGGGGTCTTCCCGCACTTTTTTAACCGCTTGGACTCCGTCTCCCGCTAAACTGACTTTGCACCCCGCCAGCTCAAGGATTTCCGTGGCGACTTGCTGATTGAGCTCATTGTCCTCCACCAGAAGTATACGCGCGCCCCTGAGCCCCGTTGAACTTCCCAAAGTTGATACCGAGGCATCCACTTCTTCACGCCTTTCGGTTTTGTGCGCGCCTAAGAGATGCATCGCGGTGTCGAAAAGAATGGATGAACTCACGGGCTTGATCAGCACATCTTCAATTCCGATCTGTTCAGCCTCGCGAATCACGTCCTCTCTGCCGTAGGCCGTTACCATTACCAGGTGGGGAGTGGGCGAAAACTCCAAAGCCTTAATTTTTCTTGCCGTCTCAATGCCGTCCATTTCCGGCATTTGCCAATCCAGGAAAACCAAATGGTAATGTTCATTTTTTTGGGCCGCGCTCTTGATCTGCTCGATAGCCGCGGCCCCCGAACCGACGGCGGTCGCTACGAAGGTCATGCTGGTCAACATGTCCAGCATGACGGCGCGCGCGTGTTCGTTGTCATCGACAATGAGTACCCGCCTACCCCGGAGATCCAACTTCGGCACATAACTGCGTTGTTTTGTAGGACTCTTGCCCAAGCGTGCGGTAAACCAGAAAGTAGACCCTTTACCGAATTCGCTTTCTACACCAACCTCACCGCCCATCATTACCGCCAATTTCTTGGAGATTGCCAAACCTAACCCGGTGCCGCCGTATCTTCGAGTGACGGAGCTATCGGCCTGCTGAAAACTGCGGAATAACTGGGTCTTTTGTTCTTCCGTTAGACCAACGCCCGTATCTTTGACTTCAAAATAAAGAAGCACCTCTTTTTCCATGTCGGTTTGAAGCCGTATGCGGATACTGATTTCTCCCTTTTCAGTGAATTTAACCGCATTATTCGCGTAATTGATGAGAATTTGGCCTAATCGCAGCGGATCGCCGATAAGGTTGTTCGGAACCGTTTTCTCCGTTTCAAAAATGAGCTCAAGCCCCTTCGCGTTTGCCTTTTCAGCGGTGAGGTTGGCGACATTGTCCAGTACCTTCTCAAGTTCAAACGGGATACTCTCCATCGACATCTTTCCCGCTTCGATCTTCGAGAAATCCAATATATCGTTGATGATACCCAAAAGATGCTGACCGGAAATCTGAATCCGCTTCAGATAATCTTTCTGACTTGGGGTAAGGTATGTTTTGAGAGCTAAATAAGATAAACCGATAATGGCGTTCATCGGCGTTCTGATCTCGTGGCTCATATTGGACAGGAATTCGCTTTTCGCGTTGCTGTGGGCAATGGCGAGCTCTCTGCTTTTTTCCAATTGCGCAAACATTTTTTTCTGGTTGCGCAATAAAACGACGGTCAAAGCCGAGGCGCCGAAAACGATTAGAGAAGAAAAGAGTATGGCGAATTTCAGATTCTCGATCGCTATTTTCTGCTTTTCCAATACCGCCAAGGTGGCATTGTTTATTCGCAGTATATAGTCGCGTAACTCCGAATAAATATAATCCATTCGATTTTTGAACAAAACTATGTTTGACGAATTTGTCGCGGAATCGGAAAATGCCAACCGAGACAAATCTCCGCAAACAAAAGTAATCTCATCCATTATTATCTTGAGATCGTAAGGCGGCGAACCTTTGAAATCGGAGTCGATTAGCCCTTGAGATACTTTTATTTTGTTGATGGTGAACTCAAGGGTCCCTAGCGTGGCAATCCTATTTTTCGCCTGGATCGCGTCCAGGTTTGATGAAAGTTCGGAAACGAGCGGCATGATATTCGCGATGTTCCTGAATTGGTTGACTGTTTTTACCGGCAATTCGGTTCCAAGTTTTCCCAAATTGACGTACATGAAAATTCCGACGGATAAAACCAACGCGGAAAACGCGATTATGACGTAGGAAATCAACGAAAGGATTTGAAGCTGCTGTTTTTCATTCAATTTTGCACGGCCTCGCATCCGAAACATCCGGCAGCCAGCATTTCGCGTTTTGTTCATTGAGTATTTTCTGCAGCTCGGCGGCATTCGCGTTTAAAGCCCGCGAAATGTCATTGCCTTCAAGGACAATCTTGGAGAATGTCAATATGAAAACCTTGTTGAAGTCTCCCGCCCGATCCCCCAATCCGATAGGCAGCAGCGTAGCTACGCCGTTCTTTGAATTCGCCTGCCGTTGCACCGCTTCACTGAGTTCTTTGAGATGCTTCGGAATATTCGCGTTTATTTCGGATTTCACCACGGGAAAGAACCCGGTTTCATTTAAAGTTCTTATTTGGATCTCGTTCCGAGTCAAATAATCGATAAGAATCGGCTGATTCCGGGAGGCCTTTGTTCTTTTTGGAATACTCAAGCCGGAAATGACCGACATGAATCCGCGACCTTTCGGCCCGCTCGGAGCGGGGAAGGCGATGAAATCGTCGGGCCTTTGCTCGAACGCCTTTACCAGCCGCGCGGTGTGGTCCCATGCCAGCCAAACGTCTTCTGCGATCAACGGTTCATCCATGGTCGAGTAAACCAAAGACCCCGGATGAACGAAAAGCCACAGGTACTTGAAATACGTCCACATTTCCACCGCGTCCGAGCCCCGAAACTTAAGGAGCGTGCTCGCTGTGTAAGACGGGTACAGATACCCTTGAAAGAAACGATGCATCAACCCTTTCGCGCCCACGGGGAATCCGACGGCTTTCTTGCCCGTTGCCTGGTATATGTTTTTCGCCCATTGACGGAGTTGGTCATAAGACAGATCGTTTACGTCCGCCCCCTTGGGTAGAAAGGGCAGGGCTTTCTTGTTTGCGACCATGACGAAGGAAGCCTGCATCCAGGGAACGTAATAGCTTTCTTTCCCGTCCAGACGGCTGAAATTTAGTATATTTTCTTGAAAATTTTTGTTTTCCAGACTCTTAATAACTTCGTTCATCGGCAAAAGCGCGTTTTCCTCGTACAGTGTTACCAGATCCCCGTGTAGGGCCCCTACCAGAATGGAAGCCGACGGATCCCCGTTGAGCATCGCATCGATTTGGTTCCGAAGCTGGTTATTATCGTTCGGCCTGAAATCAACCTTTCCAGGAAAGTCCTTCAGTATCATGTTTCTCATTTTTCCGGCTTCTTCTACGGGATTCATTTGGGTGGATAAAAAAACGATCGGAGCGGCTTTTTCGCGCATGAATACGAAATCTTTCGTCTTGGTTGCTTCTTTCGGTGTTTCGGCGTCGCGTTTCCCGCAGGAAAAAAAGAAGAACACGAATAAAAGCAAAACGGAAAACGCCACTTTTTTTTCAATCGTCATTCTCATCCTCCGGCGGTACGAGCGATTCATTGTCCTTTTCAACAAATTTTACGGTAAAAATATCTTGAATCCTAAAAAAGTATAGGTTCCGGTATCCGCGATTGCAATAAAAAGAAGCATTTTCAACGTATAGAATTACCTCTGCCTGATCGGATTTGCACCGGGCGGCCAGAAGACCTAGACTGGAAGAAAATGAAATAGCCCGTAAAGGAGCGTTTCGATGGAAATTCGGAAGCAATGTATTCTCCTGGTGGACGATGAACCTCACATCATCACCGCGCTGGGGCGCGAAATTGAAGATTGGGTTGAGGAAAAATCAATGGAGGTGCTTCAGGCCTTTTCCGCCAAACAGGGGTTGGAGCTTCTTGAAAAGCGTGCCGAGGATACCGTCATCGTCGTTTCGGACCTGAAAATGCCGGAAATGAAGGGCTCCGATTTCCTTATGCTGGTTAAGGAAAAATATCCGCACATCATTTCCATCCTGTTGACCGGCTATTCGGAGACCCAGGAGGTGGTTAAAGCCGTCAGCGCGGGAATTTTCAGCTACATCCTGAAACCTTGGAACTCCGTGTATCTTCTCGCGGAGATACAAAAAGCCTACGAACACGGGGAAATTCTCAGGGAAAAAGCCCAATATCTGAAACTGATGGAAGAGGAACTCAAATGGGCGGGAGAGATGCAGAAGGCCATACTGAAACCGAATCTTCCCCGTTCGGACGGGGTGGAATTCAGGGTCAGCTATCGTCCCGTTTCGGGTCTCTACTGTGGCGGGGATTACTACGACGTCATTTTCCTCGGCGCGGACCGGTATCTGCTTTTGATAGGGGACGTCGCCGGTCATGGAGTAAAAGCGGCGTTCGTGACAGGCATCCTGAAGGCCGTCATCTACCCCGAATACGTTAGGGCGGTGGTCGGTAGGGATTTCTCTCCCGGAGCCTTCCTCACCTGGCTGAACGAACGAATGAATTTTGAGTTCCGTAGCACCTCAAGCATGATCATCACCTTTTTTGCCGGGGTCGTTGATCTGAAAGCCATGCTCCTCAAATACGCGAACGCGGGCCATAACCACCCTTTCATAGTCCGCGCAGGAGTGCCTACCGAATTGCCCGTTTCTGGGACGGGACTCGGTTTTGCCCGGTCCGTCTCGTACCCGGAACAGACTTTGAACGTGCTTGCCGGCGATCTATTGCTGCTGTATACCGACGGTTTGGTGGAGATCGCGAGCCACACCGGGAAACCGGAAGTAAAACTCAAAGCTCTTCTTGAGTCCATCACCTACGGCGCGGATTATCACCGGCGTATAATGGAAGGAGCTCTCGCGTCCGTGACCGCGTCGGATTTTACCGACGACGTAACGCTGGTAACCGCGCGTATCCTGTAAGCCATGGATAGCGAAAACCCGATTGATCTCTTTTTTGCCCGATATCCCCCGAATACGGTGTCCATACGGAAGTCCGCCGCCGGGACTAACCTGTTCCTCACCGGATCGTTGGATTTACAGTATTCCCGAGATCTGCAGAATTTGCTCCTATGGCTCGTAGACAAACAGGATGGGTTGACCGCCATTATCGTTGATTTGGAGCACGTGAATTACATTTCCTCTACCGGAGTCGGCGCGCTCGCGGCCGCAATGATCAGCGCCCGCAAACGCGACCTCCCTTTCAAGCTGCGGAATATCCAGCCAAAGGTACGCTCCGTTTTTGAACTCTTGGGGCTCATGAAATTCTTTGAAGAGGCGCGGACCAATGAATAACTTCAAGTTCGGAGATTCCGTGGAAATGCTCACGCTCGCCGCGGAACTCTGCCTTATTTACGCACAGGATAATTCGGAGAAAGCCAACATAGGAGCGATCGACGCCGTCAGGAAAACATTCCATGCTACGGCCGCGGCCCTTTTCTACATGAATGGAAAAAACGAATTCCGAATCTGCCTTGCCGGCACCAGCTTTCCCATCGCCCTTCCTGAAAAACGGTGGCGGGAATGCGTCGGTATTCATGACGATGAATTAGACGTTTCGCGTATTGGCCCTTGGTCGCTTCCCGTTATAGAAAAAACTCTGCCCGCCTGGATATCCGCGCACCTCTATTCGTCGGGAAGCGAAGGGGGCTACGTCTTTCTCGGTAAGAGTGAGGGAAGCTGGTCCGACGCGGAAAGCGACGCGCTCGCCTCTATCCGACAAACGATCGCGCCGATCGTGGCAATCCGGTACGAGCGAGATATCGAGGAACACAAAAGACTTGAAACCGAAACGCTGCTGGCGAATAACGAGAGGCGCCTGAGAGACCTGTTCGACGGTACCCGCGACATGATTTATACCGCTGACGCCGATGATCTCATCACCAGCGTGAATCTTGCCGCGCCGACCATGCTGGGCTATTCCTCCAAGAGCGATTTGATAGGCAAACCGTTCTCTGCCTTTGCCTTAAACTCTGATGACCGGGAGTTGTTCCGTAAAAAAATAGCCGTGGACGGTTTCGTCGACGATTACGAAATCGTGCTGACCAAAAAGGACGGAACCAGTATTTTCTGCCTTGAGACCGCGCACTCACTCCGGGATTCTTCCAACGCTCTCATTGAAAGCCAAGGTATCATCAAGGACATAACTCAGCGAATCAACAGCGAACGCGATCTTTGGCGCACGAACCTTGAGCTCGCGGAAGTCAACATGAAGCTCCAGAAAACGCAAACCCTGATGGTTCAGCATGAAAAACTCGCTTCTATCGGCCAACTCGCGGCCGGCGTGGCGCATGAAATCAATAACCCGTTGGGATTCCTGATCAGCAATCAGAATTCCCTTGAGAAATATTTCAACCGAATCCGGGGAGCCTGGAAAGCGGCTTTGCTCGACCTCGGTCCAGCGCTTGAGCAATACGAGCGAAACGCGAAATTGGATGCTACCTTCGCAAAACTGGAAGAAGTATTCACCGAGTCGCGGGACGGATTCGACCGCATCGTCAAGATCGTCGGCAATCTCAAAAGCTTCTCACGCATCGACAGATCCGCGGATTTCGAATCATTCGACGTGAACGCGGGTATTGAGAGTACTCTCGTCGTCGCGTGGAACGAATTGAAATACGTTTCGGAAGTTCATAAGAATTTCGGGAATATTCCGCCTATCAAGGCGAAAGGGAATGAACTCAATCAGGTTTTCCTGAATATTCTAGTTAACGCGGCCCAGGCTCTCGGCAGCCAGAATCGGGCGGAAAAAGGCCTCATTGAAATTACGACCCGGGCCGAGGACAAAAGTGTTCTTATAGCCATTCGGGACAACGGTCCCGGTATCCCATCGGAAATCCGCAACAAAATCTTCGACCCGTTCTTCACCACGAAAGAACCGGGGAAGGGAACCGGTTTGGGGCTCAGTATTTCATATGATATTATCGTCAACAAACACGGCGGTTCTCTTTTGGTCGACTCGGAAAGCGGCATTGGGACAACTTTTTTAATTTCCCTTCCGATTGCCGGCCCCGTACTAAAAGACGAAAGTAAAAATCAATAACCACGATTAATTATCTACCGTTCGGGATTGCCGTCGACTACCTTACACCGACGTAAGGTAGTCCCGGTTTCAGTAAGGTAGATCGATGGCTCGGGACACGGACGACGGATAGCATGACGATCCAACGGAGGATCTAACATGACTAACCGACATCCAGCATCACGACCGGCCCAAAACCTGCGTGAAGCGCTCTTTCTCACTCTTTTTATCGCGGTGATTGCTTCGCCGACACACGCGGGCGGAAGCGGTTCTTTCACGCTTGACTGGAAAAAAGAACTTGCGATCGGACTACCCGGCGCGGCGCTTTTCGCGTATGGTCACTTCGCGACCGCGGAAGCCCCAGAACAACGAACCGGATTCGGATGGATCGACGAAAGCTTGACGTTCCCTTACAACAAAACGATTGACCGGATTGGGGATATTTCGCAATTCGCCGCGATCGCGGCCTTGCCGCTCTTACTGGATTCCATCACGGCCAACGAAGCGGCTACCGTCGCGGTCATGTACGCCGAAAGCGCCTTATGGGCGTTCGCCCTGAAAGACACGCTGAAGGCGGCGTTCGGAAGGCCGCGGCCGTACCTGTCGCGCGCCGACACACCTACGGAGCTCCTTTCCGACGACGATCGATATTTCAGCTTTCCGTCCGGACACGCAACCTTCTCGTTTATGACGGCTTCGTTCGCGACCTACATTTATTCGCGCGGCAACACGTCGGCGGCAAGCAAGTGGGTTTTGGGAGCCGGGGTGTACGCTCTTGCGATAGGGACCTCGGCTTTGCGAGTAGGCGGCGGCGTTCATTATACAGCAGACGTTCTCGTCGGGGCGTTGCTCGGTTCCGCGATCGGAATAATCGTACCCGCGTTGCACGAACTGACGACCGAGAACTGGAAAATCAGCCTGGCACCGGATACGATATCGGTGAGCTATTCATATTGAGGAGAGCGTAAAATGGAAGGGTTGAAGGTCCTCCTAGTGGAAGACGATCCAACGATCAGAAAACTAGTGACGGAAACCCTTTCGCGGTGGGGCTTTTCGGTGACGGCCCCCGACGCGTTCCGGGATGTCATGACGGATTTTGCCGCGACGGCGCCGCATCTGGTGATCATGGATGTGGATCTCCCCTCCTTCGACGGCTACGAGTGGTGCGCGCGCATTCGGGCGGTGTCGCGCGTCCCCATACTTTTCCTAACCGGCCTGTCCTCACCGGGGGATCAGGTCCGAGCGCTTGCTACGGGCGCCGACGACTGGCTGTCCAAGCCCCTGGATACGGACCTTTTGGCCGCGCACGTACGCGCGCTCGTACGCCGGACCTACTCCTGGAATGAAGCCTGCGCTCGCGTACTTTCACGCGCGGGCCTTGTGTACGACCTTGAACGGCGAGTCGCCGCCAAAGACGGCGCTTCGGTCGAATTAGGCAAGAATGAAGCCCGGATACTGGAAACGCTCCTTTCCAGGGACGGAAGAATCGCGACGCGGATGGAACTCATGGACGCGCTCTGGAGCGAAGACGCGTTCGTGGACGACAATACGTTGACCGTCAACGTGACCCGGCTCAAAAAACGACTCGCGGAAATCGGAGCCGGAGACTTAGTGGAAACGGCAAAAGGCGAAGGATACCGAATCGCGTGAACACACTCCTTCGTATTGTTTCGGATTCCGTACCCCTCCTCTGCTTGATCGTATTCCAGGCAGTCATCGGCCTCGGTGTCGCCGCCATCGACATCCGCAACGGTAACGCCGGGTCATCCGCGTTCTACGCATCCTGCGTCCAAGTTGCCGCCGCGCTCATTTACCTGGGCATCCGCGCAACGCTGCGTGCGCGAGAATGGAAAGATATTGAGCGCGGACTCGGCGATTCCCTGAACGCGGATCTTCCGCGCCCCAGAGGGGAAACATCCCGGGAATGGTACTGTTTCGTCTCCGCTCAACGCAAGGAAGCCGCCCGGCTCCTGGCGGAACGGGACGCTGCCGCGGCCGAGGATATGGAAGCCTTCATAGCGGCGATCCACGCTATGAAAACGCCGGCCACCGCTATCGCTCTCATCGCTGAAAAAGCGGAGCATTCGGGTGAGCCTCCGCGGCCCATAGACCTCAAGCTTGAAGCGGAAGAACTCGATCGGCTCCTGGAACTCGCGCTGGGAAGGATCCGGCTCGCGGATTTTGAACGGGACACGTCGATTGAAGAAATCGACCTGAGAACTCTAGCGGCAATGTCCATCCGACGCGCGCGGAGATTGTTCATCGTCCGGGGTATTTCGATGGACTTTCCCGACGGAGGGGCAACCGCGGAAACCGATCGCAAGTGGATGGCATTCATCCTGGACCAACTGATCGTCAACGCGGCTAAATACGCCTCCGCGGCGGTGCGCGTAACGGTTCGACAGATAGGGAGTACCGCGGAAATCGCCGTCAAGGATGACGGCCCGGGCATCCCCGAGGAAGATCGCGACCGGATTTTCACCAAATCCTTTGTAGGGTCGATCGGCCGCGCGGCCGACGACGCGGGTATCCGATCATCTGGGTATGGACTGTACCTGGCGCTGCGTGCCGCGGAAAAACTGGGGGCCCGCATTTCAATTTCCTGCGCGGAAGGCGGAGGGACGATCGCGATCGTCACGGTTCCCGCCAAACGTTCCCGTTTTGAGGGAGATTTCGATGATCGCTCTTAACGCGCGCGACGTCACTAAAATCTACGGCAGCCGTTTCGGCGGCCCGTCCGTTCGCGCGCTCGATCGAGTATCCCTTGAAATCGGTACTGGCGAGTTCGTCGCGATTATGGGACCGTCAGGTTCCGGAAAAACGACGCTGCTCAGATTGTCGACTGCCATCGACAGAGCCAACTCGGGATCAATCAGCATCAACGGGCAGGACCTGTCGGCGATGGATGAAGAACAGCTCCGGGATTTTCGAAGGAGCACGATCGGCTTCGTCTTTCAGGATTCCTCACTCCTTGACGAATATACGCTCCGGGAGAATATCGCCCTGCCCTTGTCGATCGCAAGAGCTGGGAGGGATGAAATTGAGACGAAAACAAACGCCGTAGCGAAAGTCCTTCGTATCCATGACATTTTGGGGAAATATCCGGCGGAAGTCTCCGGCGGCCAACGGCAACGGGCGGCCGCGGCCCGGGCAATCATCACGCGCCCCGCTATTCTTCTCGCCGACGAGCCGACCGGCGCTCTAGACTCCCGATCCAGTAGAGATTTGTTGGAACAATTCGTAAAACTGAACACAAGCGGAACGACCATTCTCCTGGCGACACATGACCCTTTCGTCGCGAGCTGGGCACGGCGAACCATCTTTCTCAGAGATGGCAGGCTTTTCACCGAAATCAGGTCCTCGGGTGATCGGCAAGCGTTCTTCGATCGTATAATCGAAGTGCAGGCGTCGATGGAGAGCCGCTGGTGAAACCGCGCGGCCGTGTTTCTGATTTCGCGCCGCCCGCGGTAGGAATAGGCGCGAACGTGTTTGTGGTAACCGTGTTCTTGTCCGTCGGTCTGTCCCCGGCGCTGCGCGTTTCCGCGGATCATGCGATTGCCCGCTACTTGTTCATCGCCTGCGCGGCGCTCGCCGCGGGGTTTTCTCTCATTTTCAGCTGGTACGCCGCGACTCACTTTGCGCGGCGGAAAAGACGGGAAACAGCCCTCCGTTCGTTGTTCGGCATGCGTCGGCGGACGGCATTTCTCAGTTTGGCATCAGCCTTCGCCGCGGCATCGGCCGCCGCCGGCATTATCGGCTTTCTTACGGCGCTCGCCCTCAACCGATTCTTTTCACTCCTGCTCGGCGTTCTGACCCGTCGGACCGAGCCGCTCGCAATGCCGGTGGGTCCGGTCACCTTCGTCTCAACAGCCGCTCTCATCGGCCTCGGCATCGCGACCGCTACCGTCGCGATAGGAGTGTCGCTCGGAAAGGCAGGCCCTGCCGCCCTCTTCGATTCCGAAGTCCACCATGCGGCGGAAGGGCGCCGGGTACGATTAAAAACATTGGTCGGTTTTTCGCTGATAGCCGCCGGGTATATCGGCGCGTCGCAATCGGACATGCGGCTTGCGGCGATACTCATACTTCCGGTTTTTTTGGCGGTTGTCTCGGGAACCTTCACCCTCCTGGCGGGATTGCCCATCCTTGCGGCGACCTTTTTTCAAACGCGCTTCCCGGAAATGGAAGCATCCTTCAGCCTGGCTCTTTCCCGCTTCGCTTTTGAGACGAAACGGGGCGCGCGTTCCCTAGCCCTTATCACCGTGTTCGTCGCTGTAGCCGTAACGTCGGGCGGTACGATGTGGGCGCTTGCCGCGAATGAGACAATACAAATCGACCGATCCTGTCCCAACGGATTGGAACTGACAAGCACGGACACGCAATCGCTTTCCGCGGTGACACGCCGTATCAACCAAATCATTAAGGCGGAAGGGCATCCCGACCAAGGGATCGCGTCACCGCCTATCTTCCGACAAATAACGGTGATCCCGCTGGAACTCCACTTTGAAAAAAGCGGAAAAACGATCGCCGTAGAAGCCCTTCCCTTTTCCGTCTGGAGCGGTCTTTTGAAAGAAACGGGAAGGAAAACTGCACCGGCACCGATGGAGAACGAGATTTTCGGGACCAGTTACTTCATGACTCTTCCGGGCGTCGAATCATCGGCGAAAATCATCGCGAGCGCGAACGGCGGCCTCGCTCTGAACGGCACGTTTCGCATTCTGAGGGAGGGGTATGCGCGATCGAGCGCGGTCGTCCTCAAACAAGTCGTGTTGAGCGATGCGCAATGGGAAAAGCTCAGCAGGCAGACACCCGCGCAGAATCACATCCTCAGCGCCGTATGGAATTCCGATAACCCGGACTATTTCCGTTCGTTCGGCGCCTCATTTCATACAGCTTTGGCGGAAGCGGAAAAGAGCGGAATACCGTGGAAACTTCGAATCGATGCGGTCGACAAATATCGGATGAACGCGGGAGCCTTGCTCTTTATCGGCGCGATGCTTACGGTTTCATTCCTGGGCGTCGCCATTTCGGCGCTCGCCTTCAAACTGTGGGAGGGAGTCCCCGCCGATCGCCAATGCCTCACCGTCCTGGACGCGATAGGCATGAGAACGCGCGACAAGGAAAAAACGATCGCCTTCAGGATCGCCTTCTCTTTTGCGTTACCCGCGGCGCTCGGCACCCTCCACGCCGCCTTCGCGCTCCGCATGCTCGCCACCCTTTCGGGTTTCTCGGTCTTTCTTTCCGCCGTGGCGGTGTCGACGATCGCGCTGCTTTCATTCACGCTGTCCGCCCGGCTCGTTACACGACGCTATCCGCGTGGCGTTTCAACGCGGCCGTGAACGCCTTCCTCGGCGATCCTCCGCGCAACCGGGACGCGGCTCAAGCGGCCCGGTT
>Ga0172379_10003966_pt1 | contig 22655 bp, 11 predicted proteins | sample GrowelOW334metaG_FD_119756 | JGI IMG/M metagenome (GOLD analysis project Ga0172379, IMG submission 119756) | Groundwater microbial communities from an aquifer near a municipal landfill in Southern Ontario, Canada - Groundwater well OW334 metaG | ecosystem: Environmental > Aquatic > Deep... | reverse complement strand
TCACGCTACCTCCACAGCAGCAGTGGCTAATTATTTAATGGCGCTGGACTCGAACGCCGGCTTAACGGTTAACGGAGTTACCAGTACCGCTAATTTAAATGTGTCGGGTAGCTCGACTTTGGCGACAACGACTTTTTCCTTTTTTGATGACACTGTAAATGGACGAGTTTATGGCTATAATTTTTCAGTCGGTTCTGCGCCTTATAATGGTGGTATAGAAAGGGGAATTGTAACTGATATTTTCGGATTTAAGGACTCAGCCTATATTTGGTCGATATCCGAAGACACTAATCCGACTTTTTATTTTGGTAGTGATGATTCTAGCTCAATTTCAGTTCAAACCTATTCCACTACCACTAATAATTTTGGCATTTTAGCAGCGGATAATAATGGTAATTCAACAGACTTAAATCAATTTGGTATTATTGCCAAAGAGTTTTATTTATATTCTTTTTCAGACGACCCGAATATTAAATTAAGTGGAATTAATACTGCCGATATCAGATTAAATAGCTCAACAGACGAAATATATTTTGAAAATGCTGCCGGTGGGTATAATTTTGATAATAATGTAACAACTACCGGCGGCTTGAGTGTTGTGGGCGAAGCTTGGATTGGTAGTAATATTATTGGATCAGGCAGTGGCAATGCCGTTAGTATTAGTAATGGTGGTAATAATACCGGAGTTGGTCAGCCGGGTAATGGTGGGATAGTTAATTTAGCGGTTGGTGGTAGTAATGCTTCCGGACCATATACTGGTGGTGGTGGCGGAATAGTTAACATTGCAAATGGTGGTGCTGGGGTAGGTGAACATGGTGGTGCCGGTGGAACAGTTAATTTAGTGGCACCAGGTCTTGGTACTTTTATTGGAGCCAGTGGACTGGTCAATATTGGTACCAGTACAGCCGCCAATGCTCAATTATTTGTTTACGGTAACTCTACTACTACCGGTTCTTTGCAAGTCCAAAATATTGCGACTTTAGCCACAACCACGATGGCTTTTAATAGTAAAATTAGTGATTCAGATGGTACGACTTATGTTGAGTTTTATACTTCCAATCTAAATGATCCCGGTTGGGGAGTAAATAATGTACCGGCAATAAAATTTCATAATACGAGCGGCGTTTTACGTAATGATACCGGCGGTATTTACAGCAACTTTGCGGTAATAGAAAATGACAGTGGTGATTATTTACCTACAATCAGCTTAGCGTCGCATGATATTTCAGAAATTTCCGGCGGTGCTTCGGTTAATATTGAATATGCCACTACTACTGATCAACTTATGTTTTCGGATGCTGCTGGCGGTTATTACTTTGACAATAACGTGACTACGACTGGTGGTTTTGAGGCTGGTTCAACTTTATTTGTTCATGATAATAAAGTTCTTGTCGGTCCGTCGGCCATTTCATTGCTGACAGAAACAACTAGTAATTCTTTGTTTTTAACTGCTCAAACGGTTACTGACTTATCGGTTCAAAAAACTTTGGGCGGATTTGCTTTGGAATTGGATCCGGCGGCTGATTCCGATAAGAGTCAAATTGGTCTAATGGCATCGGTAAATGTGAAGTCGGGCAATAATAAAAATTTAAGCTCCGCCATAGGTTTTGCCGGTGAATCTTTTCATGGCGGTACCGGTAATATTAATTATGCTTTAGGCACCAAAGGTTCAATTGAGTTATCCGGTTTAGGCACAATCAATACGGCCAATGGGTTGCTTGGTGAAATTAATAACGGTATGGATTTAGCTTCCGGTACAATTACTAATGCTAATGCGGTTTCAGCTAGGATTGCGATGGGTAGTAATGTGAGCACAATTACCAATGCTTCCTTATTTCATGGTTCATTCGATATTAATTCCGGCACACTTGATAATGCTTATAGTTTTTATGCTCAAAATCCAACCGGAGCGGGTACCATTAATAATTTATACGGTTTGTATATTGCCGATCAAACTCATGGCGGCACGACAAATTACAATATCTATTCGGCAGGAACTACTGGTATAAATTATTTTGGCGGAAATGTCGGGATTGCCACCACCACGCCGCCATATCCGCTAACGGTTAGCGGCCACATGATGGCAACCGGCACGGCAGTTTTTGGTACGGATTTAGCCTCGGCAAGCTCTATTATTAGTCAAGGTGACGCTGGAGTAGTTGGTCTTGGTAATATTGCCGGTGTAGGCGGATTTTTAAAAAATAATTCAGCCGGCGCTAGGCTTGGTTTTTATTCAACTGGTAGCGGTTGGACAGCTGGCATTAGCGCTTTTGCCAATTCCGGAGCAACTTATGCGGGTCATTTTAGCGGCGATGTTTATATTAACGGTAATGTTACTTCTACTGGTGTGATTAGTGCTAGTCAATATAATATTGGTAATTCCGGAATTTTAGCTATTGGTGCTATTAGTAATCTTTTTGTCGGCGTTGATGCCGGGTTTAGTTACTCGGGTAATTATGGAACTTTTTTGGGTTACCAATCGGGCTATGATGCGTCTCAGGATGGTTTAACTTCTTTAGGTTATCAGGCCGGTTATAATAATACCGGTACCAGTTCAATTTTTGCCGGTTATCAGGCCGGTTATAATAATACCAGAGATTTGGTTGCCGCTTTTGGTTGGCAGGCCGCTTGGGGTAATACCGGCGGTTCAGTTAATGCTTTTGGTCCGAACGCAGCTTATGGCAATAGTGGCAGTTTTTTGATAGCCGCTGGCTATAACGCCGCTGCCGGCAATAGCGGCAGCGAATCGGTTGTTTTGGGCCATTGGGCCGGGTATCAAAACACAGGTGATGGTTTGGCAACTTTTGGCAGCTATGCTGGCTACCAAAACAGCGGCACAAATGTTTCAGCTATCGGCGAGTATGCTGGTTATTTGAATACAGGCAGTACGGTTGCGGCTTTAGGTACCACGGCAGCCAGAGAAAATACCGGTAGTTATCTGTCAGCTTTGGGGGGTAATGCCGGATATCTTAATTCGGGCGATTATCTGATTGCCTTGGGTTATGGTTCAGGTACGGGTAATACCGGTAGCAATGTTATTGCCTTGGGCCGATCAGCGGCCGTAGGTAATACTTATAATTCCGTCATTGCTTTAGGTTATAACGCCAAGCCAACGGCCAACAATCAATTGGTGGTTGGTGATTATGGCGGTACTAGCTATATTACCGATGGCTATTTTGGCTCTGGCGTGACTTCTACCGCACCTTATGCTTTTACCTTACATGCTTCAGGTGGCTACGGTGGTGATGTTAATGGCGCTGATTTAAGATTGGTTGGCGGTGCCAAAGCCGGTGCAGGCTTGGATGGTGATGTAATTTTAGGTTACGACGGTACTAGTCAAATTGGTAATATTGGACTAAGAACAACAACCACACCAGCTTATAATGTTCAAGCCTTAGGCGCTTTGGTAGTATCTGAGTACTCTGGTTTATTAGGAAGTGGATCGGATGGGTCTAATACAGGGTTATTACTCAATAACGTTTCTGGCGTATCCAATATTTTAGCTTACGGGTATGATGTTTTTAATATCGGAACTCGCTGGACTAAAGATTTGATAATTAAAACTGCCAATACAGAAAGAATGAGGATTACCAGTGATGGTAACGTTGGAGTAGGTACAACTACGCCACAATATCCCGTAACAGCATATAAAGCTTCTGATGCGGGTATTTTCTATGGTATGGGGAGTGTCGCCGGTTCTAAAGTTTTTACTTTCACACATGATTACTCAACAGCTTTACCTTGGTCATTAACGTCTGGGGTCGCTGGGATTTCACATACTTCAATGGCAATTAATGATGGGACTGACAATATTCTTGTTGTCGATGGAGCTAATAACAGAGTAGGTATAGGCGATACTACACCAACAAACCTATTCACAGTAGGTAGTGGAGATTTATTTACTATTGATTCATCTGGTAATGTCACCACCTCCGGCAAGCTAGTAGTTGGTGCCACTAATCCAACAGCCAATATGGAAGCAGGCGATGTCTATATCGATGGTAACGTTTCAACCACTAAAAGTCTTTATGTCGGCGGAGATTTGGTTAGTAATGGTACAACGACGCCGGCAACTGACAATACCACTAATTTAGGCTCGTCTAATTTCCGTTGGCGCAATGTCTACTCGGCCAATGGCACAATCATTACTTCTGATTTACGTTTGAAAGAAAATGTTGCTGATTTAAGCTATGGTCTTGATCAAATTTTGGCCTTCAGACCGGTTACTTATACTTGGAAAAATCAGACTGAAAATAATAACCTTCAGCTTGGCTTTGTCGCCCAAGAAGTTTTAGCGATTGCGCCAGAGTTGGTGGATATTGGCAGCGATGCCAATCAATGGCTTGGGTTAAGATACGATAAGTTTGTCCCGATTTTGGTTAAGGCGATGCAACAACAAAATGAAGAAATTCAAAATCTCAAAACCCAATTGGCAGCGACTTCAACTCAGGCTTTGGCTGTTGGCAATACTGATTCAAATCTCCAAACTTTGGCCGTTACCCAAACCGCCACTTTCTACGGTACCATCTATGTTAAAGGTGATGCCGAGTTTGAGCATAAAGTGGTCTTTAAAGAAGATATTGAAGTTTTAGGTAAAATCTACGCTTCCAAAGATCAAGCCGGCACGACTATCATTTTAGCCAATACCACTTCCACGGAAATTATTTTTGAAAAAGAATATGAGGTCGTGCCAAAAATTGCTTTGACGCCAAACAGCGATCCAAACTGTCGGTTCTGGCTGGAAAATAAAACCGCTCAAGGATTTAGAATTGTCATTTCCGAAAATCAAAGTGTTGATTTAACCTTTGATTGGATTGCTTTAGCCGTTAAAGCCGATGGAACTCAACCGGTGGCTGATAACACCGTACCGCCAACCGATAATAATCCGCCCCCTGAACAAATCTTTGGTTGCACTGATTCAAACGCCACTAACTATAATCCCAGCGCCACTCAAAACGATAACTCTTGTCTATATCCCCAAACCGATCCACCGGCTGAAACACCAACCGAGCCAGAACCGATTTTAGGCTGTATGGATCAAACTGCGACTAATTATAATCCAATCGCTAATCAAGACGACGGATCTTGCCAGCTGGTTTTGGAAGTTTTGGACCCTGAAGAACCGATTGTTTCAAATAATCTGCCAACCGAGACTGGTTCTGAAACATCGGCTGCTGAATCAATCAGTGATGTTGGCGGTGCGGACGGGGATTGGACTTTGATTAAATAGTTTTTTGCTTAAACCAGTCAATTTTTAGGGATTACTTGACTTTTTTGAAGAAATAATTTAAGATAGAAAAATACAATTATGCTTTCCATCAGAAAAAACATTATTATCAGCATTATTATTAGCCAGCCGGTGGGTGGAAAGTTTCTCGTAAGCTAAAATCAAGTTAGACGATGAGAACAGTCCGCCCGAGGCGGACTTTTTTGATTGTCTTGCTTGAACCCGTAGTTTTAGCAAGGCAGCTCTTTAGCAATTCATTGTTTCAAAAAGGCAGAGACGTCAAACGTCGGGAGGATAGTGGTATGTTAAAGCGAAATAGGCAGATTGAGTCGTATGATGCAACGCCACGGGAAGGTCGTCAGGCTATGGGTGTGAATTTTGGATTAGCCGCTTTGATAGCCATCATTGAGAAGCTGAGTCAGCTTGGCATTGATGTAATCGAATGTGGCTGGCCTGGCGCTCATCAAACCTGGGATCAGCTTTTCCAAGCCATCGGCCGAGGTGAAGTCAAGTTGTCTGGTAACACCAAGTTGGCAGCTTTCTCTCGGACTCGCTTGGCCGGAGTTAGTATTGAAAATGACAAGTTGTTCCAAAAACTCTTGTCCGCACCGGTGCAGATTTTGACCATCTTTGGTAAGTGCTGGTCGCAGCATGTTGTGCATGCATTAAAGACAAATGATGCCGAAAACCTTAAGATGGTTGAGGAATCAATTGCCGCCGCTTGTGCAACCGGTAAGCGAGTAGTCTTTGATGCGGAGCACTTTTTTCAGGGTTATAAGCAGGATGGTAGCGAATATGTTTTTGCCATACTGCGTGCTGCCATTGCTGGTGGAGCTGATACCTTAGTGCTTTGCGACACCAACGGTATCGCTTACCCTTGGGAAGTTGATTCAATTGTAGCTCACGTCGTCATGGAATTTGGTGATCAAGCTACTATCGGTGTTCACATGCACGGCGATCGAGGGTTAGCCTTGGCAAACACGCTCTCAGCGTTGCGTTCCGGTGCACGTCATTTTCAAGGAACGGCTAACGGCTATTCCGAAAGAGTCAAGATGGCGTGCGATCTGGAGGTGATGGCTAATCTAAAGCTGCTTGAGGACGAAGGTCAAACCTGGTCAACGCTTAATCCGGCATTCAACAGTAGTATTCTCAAGCAAGTTTCACGAGAGATTGACCGTTGGGCCGGATTGCATCCATATGCCCGAAAGCCATTTGTAGGACGGGCCTGCTCAACTCACAAAGCCGGTGTTCATGTCTCCGGTGGCGAACGAGCCGGGTACAATTTGTACGAGAGTCATAATCCCACTCAGTTTGGCCGGCATCGCCATATTGTCCTTTCCGGGATGGCTGGCCAAACCGGCGTTAAGGCGTTTGTCAAGGCCGCCTGGGGTATTAATCTGGAAGACTGCTCAACCATCGAAACAATTTTGGCTGAAGTGGAAGCGCAAGAGGCCAAAGGTTTCAGCTTTGATAGTTGTAGCGGTTCGGCGGCTTTGCTGATTGCCAAATTGCTTTGGCCGGAACAAGTCAGTCGTTTCCAGCCTCAAAACTATCACTTCAGTACGCCGCCTTCGGCCTTGCCTGGTGAGATTATGGCTCACGTTGGCTTGGGTGATGGTGAATATTCCTCAGCTTGCGGCGATGGACCAGTCGACGCCCTCTGCAAGGCAGCACTGAAGGCGGTAGTAGAGCAACACTCTTGTTTGCGTGATCTTACGCTTGATGAATACGCACCTTACCAGCTGCAAATCAGCGGTAAGGAGGGGACAGCGTCTGCTATGCGCGTTGAGATTGACTGGCAGAGTGAAAAACTCGGGTCGTTTACGACTCAAGGTGTCTCGACTAACATTATCGACGCTTCTTGGGGCGCGATAATTGAAGCCATTAGTTTGGCTCTAATCAAACAATGGCGGAATGAAACAGTACCCCAGGGAGGTGAAATTGGCGAGGTTTATTAAGGCTCTTTAGTCAACCAACCGACCACTGATTTAAATCAGCTGGTCGGTCTTTTTTGTGGATAAATTTTTGGCTTGGTTATTTTTTTGCTCAAAATAGATGTTTTTTCTGGGTTTGACAGGGGGCTTTCTGATTTGCTAAGCTGAGTCTATGAAATCTATTGCTTACCAAACTTTGAGCGTCGTCGTAGTCGTAACTAGTCTCAAGACTAGTTGGTTTGGTATGTAGGTAAAAGTTAGAATCCAAAGCAACCAGCTAGTCTGAACGGACTAGTTTTTTGTTTATATGGGCAATGGTAACCAAACAAGGCAGAACTAAGGAGGAGTAATTATGAGTGGATTAACCCCAACCGCCAAGATAGCTTTGGCATCTGGCCAGTCAACCAGCTACGAAGGAATCCAGATTAAGATTGAAACCGATGGCCGGCTGGCTATCAACGGTAGGACTGATGAGCATTGTCTTGAGTGTAGCCGAGGTGTTGGCGGGTCTTGCCGAGTAGTTGTTCTTTTGCGGCCCGGGGAAGTTTGGATTTTCACCGGTTCAACCGTGGGTCGGGACATGGTTAATCGGCAGATGATTTTGCAGCAATACGGCTTAGCGTAGTCAAAAGGCAGAAACAAGAGAGGACAGAAGATGATGAGTTGCGAAGAAGAGCCAGGAATGGTAGAGGTGCTAACACCGGGGGCAAAACTTGCCAACGTGCACTATCTTTTGGTGCTTTTGACTCGGTATCTGCTGGAACTGCAGGTTTTGGCTCGGAAGTTGAAAGCCCAGGTTCAATCAGAGCAAGATAGTTGCAAGCGTTTTCGGCAAAAACAACGCTTTGATTACCTTGCTATGAAATCCGTACCGTTTGTTGTCAGCCAAATCACAAATCACTATCACCGGCCAATACCGCCCGATGTCATTGCCGGTTTTGTCGAGATTGGCATCGAAATCTGATCTTTGATCTAAACCCACAACTGAAAAACCTTTTCAGTTGTGGGTCTTTTTTTTGACTTGACATTTTTTTAAAAAAAGTATAAGGTGTAAACAATATGAAATTTAACCTTTCGCAATCCAATCTTTTGTTAGGTTTGTTGTTGTTAAGCCAGCCTTTGGGTGGAAGGTTTACTAGTGTCTAGCTAAAATAGCATTAGATAAATACCAGTCAGTCTTCCACCAGGAAGGCTGTTTTGTTTATCCGACCCGTTTGTCGGAAAAACAAAAGCTCTTTGTCATTTTGGGTAATAATCTTTCGCCACTGTTGGCGGGAGTAAAAGGCAGAAAACAGGGAGGAGTTGTAGTCATGATGAGCTCAAAGTATCCCAAACCGCAGCGCATTTTTATGCCAACAAGGCAATGGCCAAATCGGACAATCAAAACCTGTCCGCAAATCTGCGCTGTTGACCTGCGCGACGGCAATCAGGCGTTGCCCAACCCCATGAGTCCCAAGCAAAAGCTGGAGTATTTTCAAATGCTTTGTGCCTTGGGATTTAAGGAAATCGAGGTCAGTTTTCCGTCAGCCAGCGGCGATGACTTTGATTTTGTCCGAAAGCTGATAAAAGAGAATCTGATTCCAGAAGATGTGACCATCTCGGTGCTGACCCAGTGTCGGCCCGAGCTGATTGCCAAAACGATGGAATCGCTTGCCGGCGTCAAAAAAGCGATCGTGCATATTTACATTGCCACGTCGGATCTGCACATTCAGTTCGTGTTTGGTACCGATCGGGAAAGCACGATTGCCACCGCGGTAGCGGCAACAAAACAAATCCGGCAGGCAGTCAAGCAGATGCCAGATTCGGACATCAGGTTGGAATTTTCACCGGAAGAATTCACGGATTCCGACCCGGAATTTGCGATTGAAATCTGCGGTCGCGTGTTTGAAACTTGGCAATTGGCCACTACCGAAAAGCCGGTGATTATCAATTTGCCGGCAACGGTTGAGCGCAAGCCGCCCCACGAAGTGGCTGATCTGTTTGAGTTTTTCAACAACCTGTTTCCTTGTCGCGATCGGATTTTGATTTCGTGTCATTGCCACAGCGATCAGGGAATGGCTTTAGCTTCAGCCGAGCTTTCGGTTCTGGCCGGCGCGGATCGGGTTGAAGGCGTGCTGCTGACCGGCGGTGAGCGAACCGGTAACGTCGACTTGCTTACCTTTCTGCTTAATCTCTATTCCCGCGGTGTTGATCTGCCGTTTGATTTCACCAATGTCCCGGCAATCGTTGAGACCTGGGAAAGCTTAACCGGTATGACTGTTCCGGCGCGCCATCCGTATGCTGGTGAGCTGGTCTTTACGGCCTTTTCCGGATCGCACCAGGATGCCATTCGCAAGGGTCTGGCTCAAGCCGACAAAACTACCACTTACTTTGGCGGTTGGAAAGTGCCATATCTTGCCCTTGATCCGACTGACATCGGACGCCGGTATGAGGGGATTATCCGGATCACCTCGCAAAGCGGCAAGGGCGGCTTGGCTTGGGTTTTGGAGCACCAGTTTGGGATTGTTTTGCCCAAGTCTTTCCAACCGGTATTTCGCTCGGTATTCCAAAAACGAGTTGACGAGATTGGCGGTGAAGTTACCGCTGATCAATTGATGACCTGGCTGCGCGAGGAATTCATTGAACCGGTTGGTCCGTATCAGATGCACGGCTATTGGCCACGGCCTGACGGTACTCAGCCGGAATTGATCCACGGTGAGCTCCACCTTTCCGTGCATGGCGAGGAATTCCGAGAGTTTGCTGATGGCAATGGGCCGATCGATGCCTTTGTTCAAGCGCTTGGCAAACTGAACCTCAATGGTTTCACGGTTCTTGATTATCACGAGTCAGCCATCGGCGCTGGCGGAGCAAAGGCCGAAGCGATTGCTTTTGTGCCGCTGCAGTTTGGTAGCCAAACTGTTTGGGGCGTCGGAATTGCTTCAAACATTGCAACAGCTGCCACTAAAGCGATTGTCGCGGCACTCAACCGCAAGGTACATACTGCCTAGTGTTCTTTAATAACACCAGGGTCAAGTCACTCACTTGACCCTCTTTTTTTAACCTGCTAGGATATTAATATGAATAAACGCTTTAACTCAACTTTACCAGTCCCACCAACTTTGCCTTAGGAAGTTGGGTTATTTAGCATTATAAAAAAAGATAATGGCCCGGCTTCCGGGCTGTTTTTTGTTTTACTTAAACGGGGTGTAGCTTAGCCGAAACCGCGCAAGCCGAGTAGGGAAAGATAAAGCAATCACTTGACCTGTCAAGTGATGATCGTTGGTTTGAGTCCAACCACCCCGACCAAAATATCTCAGTCATTGGCTGTTCTTTGTTTGACCCTAAACCGTTTGGTTTGGGGTCTTTTTTTAAATAACATTTGACAAAATCGTAAAAATAAGTTAAGTTACAAATATCCTATGACAAGATTGCAAACCAACAACTGGTATTATTTTGGTTTTTATTTTACTGACCGGTAGTCAGTTGGTTTGGGTATAGCAAAAAATAGGACAAAAAACTCAAAACAAGCAATCAACTGATTACCAAACAAGGGTCAGTTTTTTTGTTATATTGCTCGATTTTTGATCCTAGCATGGTGGGATTAAAAATTGGGTAGTAAGCGGAGGTATTGATTGAACTTTACAACTGGAGATTGTTATGGATATCAACAACGTACTTGAAGGCCTAAAGCCTGGTGAGCATAAGCATGTGACTTGTCCTTATCAGCACCAGCATCAGATTGAAGTTGAAGGCCAAAACGCCGGTCTTTTGCTTGTCTGTTGCAAAGTATTTGTCGCTTGGCGGGCACAAGGCCTTCGGGTTTGTGGTGGTTGCTACTACTTTAATCCCAGGGCCAAGGGCGAATGTCCCTTTGAATTTGACGGCAAAGCTTTACCGATTGCCGAAATGAGAAAGTTGGTTGATTGGCAAAAACTCATTGCCGATCAAGATGCAGAAGTTAAAAGGCAGAGAACTCAAACCGTGGAGGAAGTGACATGCTAACGTTAGGATATCTTGGATCAGTAACGACGTTTTCGGCTCAGGGAGCAAGAGTTTGGGCCAACGGTAAGTTTACCTTGGTTGGATTCGATTCGATTCTCGATTTGCTTGGTGCTTTTGTTCAGGGCAAAATCGATCGAGCCTTCGTCCCCTTGGAGAACGTCTTGGGGGATGTTGTCCATGACACCATCGATTTTTTCATGACCCACTCCTGGACGACGCCGAATCTGCGGATTACCAAAGAGGTTTTGGTGCCGATTCGCCAGATGCTGATGGGCAAGCCTGGGACTGACTTGACGACGGTGACAGAAGTTTTGTCACATCCGCAAGCCCTGAGTCAGTGTACGGGTCATCTTGCCAAGTACTCATGGAAACGGATATCAGTATCCAGCACAGAAGAAGGCGTGAAACTTGTTTCGCAAGCGCCAACGCCGACAATCGTAGCGATTGGCTCGGAGCAAGCCGCCAAGCAGTATGGTTTGACGATTTTGGCATCTGACATTGGTGATTCCCAGCATAACGTTACTCGATTTATCGTGTTGGGTGGACCAAAAACTGAGGCTAATGGCGCCTGCAAAACCACACTATTCTTCTCCACGCGCAACCAAGCCGGCGCCTTGTACCATCCCTTGGGAGTGTTTTTCTACCAAGGTCTTAACTTAAGCCGGATTACTTCCTATACGGCGAAGCGGCAGAATGACTATTATTTTTGGCTTGATGTCGATGGTCACGAAAGTGATCCGGTCTTTGCAGCGGCAATTAAGCAGCTACAAGAGCGGTTCGTAGACGAGATTGTCGTTGTCGGCTCTTATCCCAAGGCAGAACAACTATTGGAGGGTGTGTGAATGTTTGTTCAAATTCGCGGTAATAGCTCTGGCGAGCAAATCGCCAAGATCCAAAACGAAGCCCGGCAAGCCGGATTCACAGAGGCCGTGGTCTCGCGCGGTCAGGAAATCATTGTCATTAATTGCATTGGGTCAGTACCCCATGAGCGCAAAGTGGCGCTTCAGGAGTTTTTTCGGGACTTGCCGTTTGTGATTGATGCGGTGATTGCCACCAGTCCGTTTCGGCTCACGGCTCGCGATGCTCATCCTGAGAATTTCTCAGTGGTGCTTAATGGTGTGTCCATTGGTGCGGCCGAACCCTTGGTGGTTATTGCCGGGCCGTGTGCGGTCGAATCTGCCGAGCAACTGGTGAGCTGTGCTCAGGCCGTTAAGGCAGCTGGAGCTAAATTGTTGCGCGGTGGCGCTTACAAACCCCGTAAATCATTCTACAATTTTCAAGGCCTGGAAGAGCAAGGCTTGCAGTTATTGGCCCAAGCCCGCCAACAAGTTGGCTTGGCCACAGTCACGGAAGTGATTTCACCGGAATTGGTGCCACTGGTTGCTCAGTATGTTGACGTACTACAGATCGGTACGGCCAATATGGGTAACTACGCGTTGCTCAGGGCAGTTGGCCAAACCAATAAGCCCGTGATTCTGAAACGGGGTATGGCGGCAACTGTCAATGAGTGGCTGTTGGCGGCGGAATACATCGTGGCGACTGGTAATCACCGGGTAATCCTTTGCGCCCGCGGGGTTCGTGGCATTGAAAACGGTTACACCCGTTTCAATGCGGATATCGACGTGATACCGGTAGTCAAGGGCCTGACGCATCATCCGATCATCTTTGATCCGTCGCACCCAACAGGTGATCGGGAGTTAGTGTCTCCCGTTGCGTTGGCTGCGGTTGCCGCCGGTGCTGATGGCCTTTTGGTTGAAGTTCACCCAGACCCCGATAATGCTCTTTGTGACGGTGCTCAGTCACTCTACCCGCACCAGTTTGCGGAACTGATGACTAAGGTCAGGGCCGTGGCAGCAGCCGTCGGCCGGACCGTCTAAGCATGTTCTTTGTTGCCCAAAAGGTTTTCCTTTTGGGCTTCTTTTTTTGACCAAAAATTTCAAAAATGCTAAAATAATTATGAACTTCACCGGATTAATTGGCGCAAGTTTTGGGACAATCTTTTAAAGTAGGGAGCCTAAATCGTTTTTACTTTTAGTAAAAACTGCGGACCCAAAGGTCAAATACAACCAATTAGACGCTAAGGCGTAGTTTTTATGCCTTTCCCGTTTAATTTATTGACATGGCCGGCTTTTTTGAGCCAAAACTTTGGCCAATTAGCAGTGAAGTTCCAAAAAAAAGAGCCTGGCTTGCAGGTTTATTTTTTTAAAGATAATATATAGAAATGTCGGGCCTTCCTTTGGCAGGGGCTAGCGGTCGCCTTAGGCGACCATGGGGTTCAAAAAGTAAAAACAATAGTTAGAAATTTTTATCGGGGTGTGGCGCAGTTGGCTAGCGCGCACGCATGGGGTGCGTGAGGTCGCAGGTTCAAATCCTGTCACCCCGATAAAGATTTCTAATACAAAATTATGTATTTTGTTTATGTTTTAAGAAGTTTAAAGAATGGTTATCGTTATATTGGTCAAACTAACAACTTAAAAAGACGTTTAGAAGAGCATAATTTAGGAATGACCAAATCTATTAAATTTCAGTTGCCTTTTATTTTGGAATATAAAGAAGAGTTTAAGACCAGAGTTGAAGCTATCAGAAGAGAAAAATTTTTAAAATCTGGCAAAGGACGTGAATGGTTAGATAAAAATATTAGAAAGAGAGAATAAGTGTAATCTAGTTGGCTAGCGGTCGCCTTAGGCGACCATGGGGTGCTCACCAAAGACGAGTAAACATGAGGTTGCAGGTTTCCCGACGCACCAATTTAATAAAAAATAATGAAGTCGGGATCCCGACGATACCTAAGAATAAAAATTAAGGAATAATCGGGACAAATCCTGTCACCCCGATAAAGATTTTTAGTAGGTGCATGTTTACCCCGGCCTTTCGGTGCAATTTACCTATTTAAATAATAAAACTAAGGCGAAGCCGATCTACAGTATTAAATTTAAAAAAATTGATTAATATCTGGTAGAAAGGGCGGGGAGGTCGCAGGCCTGCCAGCCCGACCAAATTTTATAAGTGGTGCATACTTGCCGCCAGGCAGGCTACCCAAAATATCTTTTTTAGGGTGTTTTTTTGTTTAAGTTATTTTACTTTTGTGTTATAATATAAAAGTCATTTATTTAAAATAAGTTCGATAGTTGAAAACACGGCTGGCTAAAAAATCAGTCATTTTCTGCTTTGGTTTTTTGCTAAATTATGGTATAATTATGAAAGATAATTATTGATAGGTAATTATAATTGATTTATGCTTAAAAATTTATTTGGCAAAAAAAAATCAGGCAACAAGATTTTGGTGGTGGAAGATGACGCCATGTTGGCGCGCGTTTTAGCCGAAAGATTAAAAGTGAATAAATTTGAGGTGTCAGTCGTTGGCGATGGCTCAAAAGTTTTAGAGGAAGTGCTCCGATTTTTACCTAATATTGTTTTACTGGATTTGGTTTTGCCCGGGATGGACGGTTTTGCGGTGCTTAAACAGCTTAAAGAAGAAACTAAAACCAAAGATATACCGGTGGCCGTTATTTCCAATTTGGATCAGGCCAGCGACGTTAAATCAATCAGAGCTTTGGGCGCCGATCAATATTTTTTAAAAGCTAATACGAAAATGGATGTTATTATCCAATATGTTAAAGACAAGCTAAAATAATATCATGGCTGTGAATAAAAAAATTATTGTATTGATTGTAGAGGATGATGAAGTTTTGCTTCGGGCTTTATATTTGGCGTTTCATAAAAATGATTATACCATTGCCACCGCTTCGGATGGCGATACGGCACTGAAAATGGCTCAACGGATGAAACCGGATATTATTCTTTTGGATTTACTTTTACCAAAAATGAATGGCTTTGATTTTTTGAAATACGCCAAAGCCGATCCGGCGCTAAAAAGTATTCCGGTGATTGTTTTATCAAACCTGGGCGATTCGGATAATATTGCGAAAGCCAAAGAATTGGGTGCTTTGGATTATTTTGTAAAATCCAATACCGACTTGGTCAAACTAAGAGACGTGATTGCCAAAACCTTAAAAATTTAATATCGTTTAGATATTTTGATTTTTTACTTAAAATCAAATGAAAAACAAATGGCTAAACTTGGTTCTGCTTTTGACTAACCGCGTTTATAGCCGAAAGCAGCTTATCCTGGGACAAATTGGGCTGGTGGCAGTAGTTAACATAATTGTTTTAATCGCCTCAGAAATTGTTTTGGGTTTTATTTCTTTACCGCTCTATTTAACTTTAAAACCGGAAAAAGTCGTGGCTTATTTTTCCGAAAAAGGCAGCTACGCCAAAATTAATTTCGATTATAATTTGCGGCGGATTTTAACTGTCACCGGTGTAGGGGTAGTCGCTTTAATTTGGACGCTTAAGCTTCTGTTGATTTTACTTTTTCCGGTAGTTTACGGACCATTGCAACTTTATTCCGTTTCTAATTTAGAGCCGGTTGATATTTTAAGTAAAAATTTAATCACCACTGAAACCGGTATTCAAACTGCTCGCGTAGTCGGCACCATGCCTAAACCGGAGCTTTCTGAAGTGCGAAAAGTCAGCGGGGGAGACTACAACTTTTTAGGCAAAGGACAACCTAATTCTCAGGTTGTTTTATTGTTGTCCGATGTTTCCACGGCAATCTATACGGCCGACGTTGATCAAAACGGTGATTGGCAGATTAATCATCAACAGAAAAATTTCAAATTAAGTCAAGGTAATCATTCGGTGATAATTTTTGGTTATGATCCAAAGTTAGGCGTTCGCAGTGAAACTTCGCCGGAACAATTTTTTAAATCAACTTCATCTTGGTATGATTATTTGGTTAAAAATGTTGACTCTCTGGCTAATTGGTCGGTAGTAATCATTATATTATTTGGAATATTTTTAATCTTTTTAACCATTTAAACATATGCCAGGACAATGGTTTAATTTATTTTTTCGCTTTTCTGGCTACAGTTTTGCTTTAAAACAAAAAATTATCAAAGCTGATAACTGGCTGGTGGCCATACCTTACGCGGTTTTGCTGATTGTTTCCGAATTGGGATTTACGATTGTTTCTTTGCCGATTTATCTTTTGGTACCGCCCGCCAAAGTTCAGGAAGAGGGCTTTATTTTCCCCAAAGCCATCAAGGACAAGCCAAAAATTGAAACTTACGTGGTGAGGCGAAAAATCAGTTTAGCCACTTTTTTTACGGCGGGGGGGCTTTTTTTAATTAAGTTTTTATTTATTGGTATTGTCTCTTTTTATTTGCTTGGGGCTCAACCGCTTTTAGCTGACACTCAAGATTGGACTTTCGATACACCGGCTGACTATACCTATGACAGCGCTAAAATTGAAGTGACCGGCGGCGTAGCTCAGCTCAAAGATACCGGCTCAACCACTTCTGGCAATACGACTAATTCAGGATTTGATTCTAATACCACCGGTTGGACTTATGCGGACTGGGGCCAGGGCGGCGGCGAAGTAAATATCGTCGGTGCCCGAGTTGCCACCGGAGGTAATCCTGGTGGTTGGGTGAATATCAGCGCCCCGGCTGGCAGCAGTGACGAATTAGGTGGCTACTGGCGGCAGGCTTTTACTACCACTGTTGCTAATCCAACGGCGACAGTAAATTTTGATTATCAAGTCAGCGCTTATGATTCCACTCCCAACCCCAATACTTTTAAGATTTATGTTTTTATTGATACCGGTACCGGTGTTCCAACTATTGGCCAGGAGGTTTGGTCTTCAGGCGAAATTACCGCCACTCAAAGCTGGACTTCGGTAGCTAATATTGATGTTTCTTCCAAAGTAACGACGGCCGGTACCTATTATCTTAAAGTAGCAATGTGGGTTGAAACGCCCGGATCAAATTCCGGTCCTTTTACTGTCGGTTATGACAATATTTTATTAAATTGGTCAAAAACCACTCACGTCTATGCTTCTGATAAGCCAACAATTAAACCGGTTAATTCACTGACTATGCCCAAAGCCGTCAGCTGGAATTCTTTTGCCGAAACGGCGACCAAAAACGGCGGCGAAATTTATTATCAATTGTCCGCTGACAACGGTGCTAACTGGAAATATTTTACCGGTTCGGTTTGGGCGACAACGACTTTAGCGACTGATTATAATACCGCCAGTGTGGTAAATTCCAATATTGGTAATTTTACCACCACCACTAATCAAATCATGTGGCGCGCTTATTTATCGGGTAGCGGCAGTCAGCAAGTAATTTTAGATAATGTCTCAATTACTTACACCCAAAATCAGCGGCCGCAAGTTCAAAATTTAGCGCCAGCCCAAAGTACCGTTAATGGCAACATTTTGGTTAATTATAATCTGCAAGATACAGAAAGTGATCCAGGCAGTTTGACAACTTATGAATATTCTTTGACCGGTGCCTTTGCCGGTGAGCAGGTGACAATGACTGCTTCAACCACCGATCCACTTCACGAGGGCACAACTAGCTTAACGGCAGCGCCAACCGGCGTGGCCCATGCTTTTGTTTGGGACGCTTTATCTCAGCTTGGCAATGTTTATAACGCCAATGTTTATGTCAGATTACGGCCCAATGACGGAATTGGCAATGGCAATTATACGGTTTCTAGCGTCTTTACGGTTGACTATGTCACTTCCACTGTCTCTAATATTTTGGCAGTTCAAAATTTAGGTGCCACAACCGTTGGTATTACTTATGATTTATTTGATGATACGGCGGATAATATTTTGGTGGAATTGGAAATCTCCGGTGACGGCGGCAGTACTTGGACTGTGCCGACAACTAGCGTGACTGGCGATGTCGGCTTGGGTATTACGGCCGGTAACGGCAAAGCGATTATTTGGGCTGCCGGTGTTGATTATCCTGATCAGCAAAAGAGTGATTTACAGGTCAGAATTCGGGCTAAAGATAAATTCCAAAATCAAGGCGATTACACCGCTTCGGCTAATTTTTCTTTGGACACTTTGGCGCCAGCCACTCTTAGCGCCGCTAATTTATTGGCTCAGCCAAATGCCGGTGACACTACGGTTTTAATCGGCGGTTCATTTACCGAAGTCAACCCCAATACTAACGATTTTTCAGTCCAAATCAACAGCGGCACTTACAGCGCTACCACTACCGGCGATACCAATACCGCTACGCCATCAAATCAAAATACCAATGTCGGTGCGACTTTGGACGGCAATGATTATATCTCAAAAGTAAAAATTATTCATACCGATGATTACGGTTTGCTCTTTGCCAACGAAAATACCTCACCCAATTCAGCTTACAAATATGTCAAGCCTTATACGCCGCAAGCGCCGATTTTATCCGAACCGGTAACTACTCGTTTGGATCTATTGATTAATCCGCACGCCAGCGAAACCGCTGAAGTGGAATATTTGCTTTATGAAACCACGACTGATAAATATGTCCAAAGTGACGGGACTTTGGGTACCAATCCGGTTTGGCAAGTAATGGGTACAGCCAGTGGCCAATGGGGCAATGGTTTGGGGGTTAGTGGTAAAGTCCGAATTACCGGACTATCTTCACCGGTATCTTTATACACTTTCAAAGTTAAGTCGCGCAATCCAAGTGATGGCGCTCATGCCGCTTCTTCGGAGTCAGCTTGGTCAGCCACCACTTCAATTCCTAATACGGCTCCAGTGATTGCCTTAAACAGTTATGCTCAAACAACCGATGGCACCCAATACACCAATATCAACTATACGGCTACCGATGGTCAGGGTGATATTAGTAATGTCACGGTTTATCAATATTCCACCGACAATTCAATTTGGCAAACCATGACTGAAAAAAGCGGAGTCGGATCAAGCGGGGTTTCCAATTTGATTTTTTTGCCAACCGGCAGCAGCTATAGTTTTGTTTGGGATTCGGCAACTGATTTGCCAAATATTGAAGATTCGACCGTGTATGTCCGCCTAAAATCAAATGACACTCAGGTGGATGGTAATTTAGCCACTTCGGCCGCTTTGGAAATTGATAATAAATTGCCGGTCGTTTCCAATTTAACCGTCAGCCAAAACGCCGGTGCTAAAACGGTGGCAATTAATTATGATTTAACCGATGCCAATAATTCTTTGATTGAAATTGAAATTTCTTCTGACGGCGGTAGCACTTGGACCGTACCAGTTACTTCTTTGACTGGTGCCAGCGGCGCCGGAGTTAATCCCGGCAACAGCAAACTGGCCACTTGGAATGCCGGGGTTGATTTTAACGGTCAGTACAATACTCAAATGCAAGTCCGAGTTCGAGCCAGAGATGCTTTTGGTAATCAAAGCAGCTATCTTACTTCATCTAATTTTACCATTGACACTCATGCGCCGGTTTTGGCCAATGTCGTTGCGGCTCAGGATTTGGGGGCTGGGACTTTTATTTTTCATTATGATTTTACCGAAGATATCGGCAATGCAACCATCGGTTTGGAAATTTCTAGCAATAGCGGCAGTACTTGGGTAGTACCAAAAACTTCAGCCACTGGTGATTTAGGAACGGGGATCGCACCGGGAACGGGAAAAACCATTACTTGGAATGCCGGAGTTGATTACAATAGTCAGGAAAAAACCGGTATGCAAATTAGAATCACTGCCACTGACAGTTTTACCAATAGCAGTAATTTAGCTTCAGCTGATTTTTCTTTAGACAGTCTTTCGCCGCGAATTACCAATGTGACGGCGGCTCAAACTTTAGGTTCAACCAACGTGGTTTTCCAATATGATCTGGCCGACGCCAATAATTCCGAAGTGGCTTTGGATATTTCTGACGACAGCGGATCAACTTGGACAGTTACCGATAGCAGCGTCAGCGGCGCTGTCGGCGCTGCAACAGCGCCGGGGACGGGTAAAACTATCACTTGGAATGCAGCGGTTGATTTTGCCAATCAAGATTTATCAACCATGAAAGTGCGCTTACGCTCAACCGATGTTTATAATAACGCTTCGGGCAATACCGCTTCGTCTAACTTTGCTTTGGATACTTTGCCGCCGGCTAGCAATGTTTCTACTAATTTGAAAGCTCAGCCGTTAGCCGGTGCTACCAGTGCTTTGGTCGGTGGTTCATTTACGGAAAATAATCCTAATACTAATGATTTTTATATTGCTATTAATGATGGTGACTATGATTTGGTTTTTTCAGGTACGGGTAATACCGCTTCGCCAGCCGATGCTTTGGTGCTAGTCGGCGCGACTTTAGATGGTAATGATTATATTTCCAAAGTTAAAATTTTTCATACCGACGATTTTGGCCAAACCGTGACCAATGAAAATTTGGCGCCAAATACCAGCTATAAATACGTTAAACCTTATACACCATCAGCGCCAACGGTTGATAATCCGGCCGTTGGTTCGGTTGATGTTTTGATTAATAAAAATCCGGCTGAAACCAATGGTTTGGAATATGCAATTTATGAAAGTTCGCAGAATAAGTATGTTCAAAGTAATGGTGTTTTGGGTAATAGTCCGGTTTGGCAAACACTTGGTACCGCTTTTGGCCAATGGGGATTTTATTCCGGCATTGGTCCGTTGGCAGTTTCCGGTAAAGTGCCGGTTAGCGGTTTAACCAATGATTCTTACACTTATCAATTTCAAGTTAAGTCGCGCAATATCAGTGATACGGCTCATGCCGCTACCAGTGAAAGCGCTTTATCCAGCGGCGCTTCGTCGGCCAATCAATCACCAACGATTGTGATTAATTCAGTCAGTCAAACCACTGATGGCACCAAATATGTCACAATTAATTATACCGGTTCGGATCTGGAAAGTGAGACGGTTTCTTTGGTTAAATATCAATATTCAACGGATAACTCAACTTGGCACCAAATGACTGAAAAATCCGGCGTTGGTAGTGAAGGAGTAGCCGGTTTGGCCTTTACCAACTCCGGTGCAGTTCATCAGTTTATGTGGGATGCGGCGGCTGATTTAAATAATACCGAAGACGATACTGTTTACATTCGCTTGCAAGCCAACGATACTGCTTCTGATGGTGGCATTACCGTTTCTTCGGCTTTTACCATCGATACTAAAAATCCAACCGTTTCTGCTGTAAGCGCCAGCCAAACTTTAGGCTCTAATAATGTGGCAATCGGTTACACCTTAGCTGATTTGTCCAATTCAACAATTGAATTGCAAATTTCTGGTGATGGTGGTAGTACTTGGATAATTCCGACTGCCAGCGCCAGCGGTGATTTAGGTAATAACATCACTCCTGACTCAGGCAAAGCAATTACTTGGAATCCGGGATTAGATTATTCCGGTCAAGAAGATAATGATGTAAAAGTTCAAATCAGAGCGACTGATAATTTTGGTAATCAAGGTAGCTTTGCCAGTTCGGCTAATTTTAGCGTGGACACCAAAGCCTCGGTTTTTGCCAATGTTTCAGCGGCGCAAGTTATAAATAGCGGTTTGGTTTCAGTCACTTATGATATTAGCGATGCCAATAATGTCACGGTTTTAATGGATATTTCCTCTGATGGGGGAGCTACCTGGACAGTCTCTGATGGCAGCGTCAGCGGTGATATTGGTGCTGGGATTACACCCGGTAATGGCAAAACTATTACTTGGGACGCGGTAGCGGATTTTCCCAATCACCAAATTGCCAATATGCAGATTCGCTTAAGGGCAATTGATGTTTATACCAATGCCACCGGGAATGTCTCGTCAAATTTATTTGCCATTAATACTCAAGCGCCAACTATTTCCTCAGTTACCGCTGATCAAGCGGCTGGCTCGAATATTGTTAATTTTACCTATGATTTGTTTGATAGCAATAATGTAACTATTAGCATTGATATTTCTGCTGATGGTGGAGTTACTTGGAATGTTGCCACTAGTACTTTGACTGGCGATGTCGGTTTTGGAATTGTGCCCGGAATCGGTAAGTCAGTTTCTTGGGATGCCGGTATTAATTTCAACAATCAACAAAACGGTAATATGAAAGTTCGGATTCATGGGACCAATACTTATGGCAATACCAGTGCCAATAATTTGTTGCTCGGATTTTTTGGAGTTGATACTTTGGCGCCGGCAGTCAATACAGTTACTGATTTGCAAGCTCAGCCCCAGGCTGGTGACAGTTCGGTTTTAATCGGCGGTTCGTTTACCGAAGCTAATCCTAATTCAAATTATTTCATGGTAGCAATTAATGGTGGCGCTTATAACGCTACCACAACCGGTCAAACCAATACGGCCACGCCGGCAGATCAAAACACTGCGGTTGGTGCGACTTTAGACGGTAATGATTATATTTCAAAAGTTAAACTATCGCATCTGGATGATTATAATCATTTCCGCATTAATGAAAATACTTCACCATCTACGGCTTACAAATACGTTAAGCCTTATACGCCGCAAGCAGCCACAGTTAATAATGCTCAAAACAACAGCGTTGACTTAACGATTAATCCTCACGCCAGTGAAGTTGCTGACGTTGAATATGCTATTTATGAAGTCAGTACCGGTCAGTATGTTCAGACTAGCGGGAGCTTGGGTGCCGGGGTAGTTTGGAAAACTTTGGGTACGAGTAGCGGCCAGTGGGGGAATTTGTCGGGAGTATCCG
>Ga0172379_10003965_pt1 | contig 22661 bp, 20 predicted proteins | sample GrowelOW334metaG_FD_119756 | JGI IMG/M metagenome (GOLD analysis project Ga0172379, IMG submission 119756) | Groundwater microbial communities from an aquifer near a municipal landfill in Southern Ontario, Canada - Groundwater well OW334 metaG | ecosystem: Environmental > Aquatic > Deep... | reverse complement strand
GGAAATATCGCCGCGGAAGAACTCGTCGAAGATACGATTCATATCGCGCTGCAGCGACTGCAATCCGCGCGACATCGGGAAATCAAACCCCCAACGAGCCAGTTCATTTGAAGGACTTCTTTTCATGAGTGACATATGAATGCTCCTTTCTGTGAATTAATTTTTCCGGATCCTGTCAGATTGTACTGCTGACAGGACCAGTGTTAGTTAATGGTGATCTGTTTCGGTAAAAACTGCTGTTTCTTATTCAATGTTACGGTCAATACACCCAGCTCGTAGCGTGCGTTGACAGTGCTGACATCCACATCGTTTGCCAGAGAGAACTCACGCCGGTATTCCCGGATCGGATCGTTCTCTTTTTCATCCGCGAAGTACCGTTCGACCGGTGCGGAAACCGTCAATGTGCTCTGTTCAATCTGCGCTTTAATCTTATCTTTTTCCGCACCGGGAAGATCCAGTGTTACGACATACGAGTTCGATGTTTCGGTGATATCAACCGCCGGTATCACGGTGTGTACGGCAGGCGTTGTTTCTATTTTTCCGTTCGTCATAGTGGTTATTCCTTTCTTATCGGATCGAGATCTGTTTTGGTTTTGCAATTTCGTGTTTCGGTAACGTGATCCGGAGAAGGCCGTTCTCATGCGTTGCAGAAACGTTGTCGGCATCGACCGCGTACGGAAGATCGATGGTTCGTTCAAATTTTCCATACCTGATTTCATTACGAATCCATTGTTCGTTTTCTTTTAATTCCGGCTGCTTTCGTTCTGCCGTGATGGTCAATTCCGTGTCATGCAATCCTATCTTCACATCATCCTTTGCAATCCCGGGAAGCTGAACAAATATCTGAACTTCTTCACCGTTCTCTTTCATTGCAACATCGGCAAACCGATTCGTCTGACGATATGCCGGATATCGAGTGATCGGTGAATTGATGATCGAATCAATTTCATCAAAAAGTGTGGTAACTGGTTGAAAACGTACTAACATGTCATGACTCCTTATTGTTGGTGATTGTTTTTTTTTATATCATTGGTTGTCATTTATATTTTCAATCAGCGTGCCAAACGGAAAATGGCGAAAATAGAAGAATTTTAAGAATTCAGAATATCTTATTTTGTTTTTCTTGTCAGGTTTCAGCGCCAATTTATCAAAATCCTAAACTTCTGTCAGAAATGACTGACAGAAATTCTTTTAAAAACAAAAACGCCTTCCGTAAGAGAAGGCGTTTTTAATATTTATTATTCGGACTATTTTTATTCGTGTTCAGCAAGCCATCGTTCGGCGTCGAGCGCCGCCATACATCCAGTACCGGCTGCTGTTACTGCCTGACGGTAATAGGAATCGGCAACATCGCCGGCCGCAAAAATTCCTTCGATGTTTGTTTTCGTTGAACCGGGCTCTACTTTCAAATATCCGGTTTCGTGCATCTCCAGAATCCCTTTGAATATCTCGGTATTCGGTTTATGGCCGATCGCAAGGAACAAACCATCCGCTTTCACTTCTTTTGTTTCACCGGTTGTAACATTCTTCAATTTCAATCCGGTCATTTTTTTCTTTCCGTTTTCCTGTACACCCACGACTTCTTCGACGACTGAATTCCATTCAACGGAAACTTTCGGATTTTTTAGAACGCGCTCCTGCATCACTTTCGAAGCGCGGAATTCTTCGCGCCGGTGAACAAGCGTCAGCTTTGAAGCAAATTTGGTTAAGAAACTGGCCTCCTCCATTGCCGTATCGCCGCCGCCGACGACATAGACTTCCTGATTGCGAAAGAAAAATCCGTCGCACGTTGCGCAGGCCGAAACTCCATAGCCGGAGTACTCTTTTTCAGATGGAATACCGAGCCACTTCGCCGAGGCTCCAGTTGACACGATCACGGCATCCGCTGTAAAGAGATCTTCATCGACCCAAATTTTGAACGGGCGCTGAGAGAAATCTACTTTCGTCACGATCTTGAACTGTGATTCAGCACCGAATCGTAACGCCTGCTTTCGCATCACATCCATCAATTCCGGCCCCTGAATGCCATGTTCAAATCCGGGATAATTTTCAACTTCGGTCGTGATCGTTAATTGACCCCCCGGTTGAAGTCCTTCAAAAATCAGCGGTTGTAAATTCGCCCGGCTTGCGTAAATTGCTGCCGTCAGTCCTGCCGGACCGGAACCGATGATGATTACTTTTCTATGATTTGCTGTCATTTGTTTATCGTGATAATTTTATGATTTTTGGAAACATTTATTTACCATTCGACATCTGATACTCAACTACGTATGAACAATACTTGCATTCCGAATAATTCCCTCGCGCTTCGTTCTTTTTATCGGAGAATTTTTGAACCGCATCGAAAATTCTTCCTGTGTCAGGGATTGTAGGTCGTTCAATTTCGGATTCACATTCCCTTCCCGCGGCTGAAATTCATCGTATTCAGTTGCCTGTTGAAATCTATTCCACGGGCAGACATCCTGACAAATATCGCAGCCGTAGATCCATTGATCGAACTGTTTCCCCAGTGATTCTGCTATCTCGCCCCGATGTTCGATCGTGAGGTACGAAATGCATCTGTTGCTGTCAACGACATATGGTTCCCGGATGGCATCAGTGGGACAGGCGTCGATGCACGCCGTACACGATCCGCAAAAATCTTCCATCGGGGAATCATAGTCGAGCGGAATATTGGTGATGATTTCTCCCAGGAAAATCCACGAACCGTATTCTTTCGTTATAATATTCGAATGTTTTCCCTGCCATCCAATACCCGCCCGGGCTGCCCACGCTTTTTCCATCACCGGACCGGTATCGACGTAATAAAGGCCGTCAAATCCCGGCTCTATAAGTTTGATGCTTTCAAAGAGCATTTGGATTCGCTTTGTAACGAGATTGTGGTAATCGTCCCCCCATGCATACCTGGAAATTTTCCCCTCATCCCCTGCCGGTGTGTGTTGGATCGGTGTATAATAATTTAGTGCGAGGGAAATAACTGACCTGGCGTCGGGAACGACCTCTTTCGGATCGATCCTTCTTTCCTGATTTTTCTCCATCCATTGCATTGAGGCATGATATCCGCGGCCGAGCCATTGGCGTAATCGTTCCGCTTCGATTGTCAATGCCTCGGCTTTTGCGATTCCCACCTTGTGGAATCCAAGATCAATCGCGCTGGATTTTATCTGTTCCGTTAATGTCATTTATTCAAAGGATGAATTATGAAAAATGGAATCTTGTGCCATAGAGCATCATTCATACTTCATCGATAGAAAGAACAATTTTCCCGTTCATGATTTCTGTGCGAAATGTCTTCAGCTTTCCGCTTGCATTAGTCGAAAACCCCGTTCGGACATCGTACGCCCACCCGTGCATAGGGCACGTGACAATCCCGTCTTTGAACTCCCCCTCATGCAGCCGCTGAAATTTTTGATGCGGGCACATGTTGGAAATCGCACAGACCTGGCCCTCAACGGTAAAGAGAACAATTTCTTCGCCTTCGACAATAACTTTTTTCCCGCGCCCTTCCTTGACCTCATCGGCAGCACAAACGAAGTATTTTCCCATGTATTTTTATCTTCACAGTTAAAAAACGAACTTCTCTTTGACCGCATACCCCTTTTCTGTCTTTTGCAGTGTCACCGCGGCGGTTACGGGATCATGTTCAAAAAATAACATCCACCCTTCTTTTTCGGCGCGGGGGATGATCCGTTTCTTTTCCTCCAGTGTCACTAACGGTCGAACGTCATATCCCATAACATACGCGAAGGGAAGATGCGACGTTGTCGGAACGAGATCGCAGCAGAACAACATCGTTGTCGTTCCGTCCGTAATAAGAGGAAGCTGCTGCGCCGATGTATGTCCATTGCACACGACAGCGGAAATTCCAGGAAATAATTCCTTCTCCCCTTCAATGAATTGCAGCATCCCTTTTTCGTGCAGAGACATAAAGTCGTCTTTCATGAAACTTGCCCGGTCGCGGTCTGTGGGATTCAGTGCAAGTTCCCAGTGGGCTTTTTGCACGTAATGGTTCGCGTTGGGGAAGGTCGGCACAAGTTTCCCATCGACAATTTTCGTGCTTCCCCCGCAGTGGTCGAAATGCAGATGGGTAAGGATTACGTCGGTCACTTCTTCCGGTACAACACCTGCTTTTGCGAGAGATTGTTCCAGCGTATCACGTGAATTATCCAGCCGATAGATATCTTTCAACTTATCATTCCATTTGGAGCCGTTTCCGGTATCGACAAGAATCGTCTTTCCTTCCCCCTGAATGAGAAGGCACCGGGCGGCAAGGGTTATTCTTTGACGGTCGTCCGGGGGATTGGTCTTCGACCAAAAGACCCACGGCACGACGCCGAACATCGCCCCGCCGTCAAGCGCAAACGTTCCGGTATTGATGGAAGTAAGTGTGTAATTTCCAATTTTCATTTTTCGTGATCCTCCGGCAGAAATCTGGTGTCGGACATCGTAACGGTAGCACTACAAAATAAAAAAAGCCGGCTCAAAAACGAACCGACTTTTTGAAAATGAAGCTGGTTTAAAACTATTTTCTGAACCGTGAATTTGAGGATGACAATTCTGCAAATGCACGTTCCGGGTGAATTTCTTTTGCCCGGGTAAATAGTACTGATTCATCTTCCACGTGGTTCGGGTCGGGAACGCAGCAATCGACCGGACAAACAGCCGCACATTGTTCCTGGTCGAAATGACCTACACATTCGGTGCATTTTTGCGGGACAATGTAATAAAAGTCATTGGATAAAGCATCGGATGTTGCACCTTTGAATTCGTATTGGGCTCCACCAGCGTAAATAGCAGTATTCGGACATTCCGGTTCACAAGCGCCGCAGTTAATGCACTCTTCGGTGATCAATGTTGCCATAGTAGTTTCTCCTTAAGCATAGTATATGAATCTTGAAAAAAGTAAGAAAATCTTTTGCGAAACTCAAATTTGCAGTTTTCCCATGTGTGGGAAAACAAGACTTATAAGTATTTATGTTCAACAATCGTGCCATTTGCTCCGAAGAGATAAAGCAATGGAACTCCCGTCGGTATATTCAGCTCTAAAACTTGTTCTTTTGTCAACTTATCGAGATGCATGACGATGGAACGAAGGCTGTTCCCATGGGCGGCAACAATGACATTTTTCCCATTTTTGATTTCAGGGAATATTTTTTTCTCCCAATAAGGAAGTGTCCGGGCCGCGGTATCTTTCAAACTCTCACACATTCCTTCCGGATTCAATTCCGTTTTATCTGCCGGAGGAGGAACATCGTAGCTCCGGCGCCAGATCTTCACCTGCTCATCGCCGTACTTTTTGGCGGTTTCTGCTTTGTTCAATCCCTGCAGTGCACCGTAGTGACGTTCGTTCAACGCAATATCGTACTCGGTGGGAATGTGAGTTTGCCCCGATGCCTCAAGTATGTATTGCAGAGTTTTATTTGCCCGCTGAAGCTTCGATGTAAACGCAATATCGAATTTGTACGATTTTAATTTTTCCCCCGCTGCTTTTGCCTCCTGCTCCCCTTTCGGAGAAAGCGGAACATCGACCCAGCCGGTGAAACGATTTTCAAGATTCCATTGTGATTCGCCGTGGCGAATTAAAATTACATTCGGCATTGTTTCCCTTTCATTTCAGATCATAAAAAACCACACATAAAATATACGAAACTTTACATGTGGTTGCATTCAAAATTATCGGACCCTTCATTTGATATTAAAGTACCGCGCTTCGGGATGATGCACGATGATCGCATCCGTCGATTGTTCCGGTTCCATCATAAATTCTTCGGTCAGATGAACGCCGATCCGTTCCGGCTGAAGCAGCTGGAACAGTTTCGTGTGATCTTCCAGGTTCGGACAGGCAGGGTAACCGAAACTGAACCGCGATCCCTGGTATCCCTGACTGAACAATCGTTTTATTTCTTTTGCGTCTTTTCCCGCGATCCCGAGTTCTTCACGGATCTTTTTATGCCACAGCTCCGCGAGCGCTTCTGCCGATTCAACACTCAATCCGTGGAAATAGAGATATTCCTTGTAGTTGTTCTCTGCGTACAGTTTTGCCGAATATTCCGATGCACGTTTTCCCATCGTTACCATGTGAAACGGGACAACATCAATTTTCCCCGATCCTTTGGATGCGAAATAATCGGACAGACATAAGAACCGGTCGTCGTTTTGACGCGGGAAGGTGAACCGCAGCCGTTCCGTTTTCAAATCGTCGTGGTAAATGACAAGATCGTTCCCGTCGGACTGACACGGGAAATATCCGTACACGACTTTGGGCTGGAGAAGATTCTCGCGTTTCGACTGCTCCTGTAACCGTTTCAGGTCGGGATAGATCTTCTCTTCAACTTCCTTCCGGTATTCTTCCTCGCTTCGTTTCCCTTTCCGCACCTGCCATTGCCCCTTGATCAATGCCGCTTCGTTGATGTATGCGAAAACTTCGTCGAGCGAAATATTCTCAACAACCTTTGTTCCCCAAAAGGGTACGGCGGGAATTTCAACATCGGTCGATATTTTCGAACGATGCTGTTCCGGGGATTCTTCTTTTAACGCTGCGGCAATCTTCGCCTCCGAACCGGTCAATAACTCTTCCCCATCTTCTTCCGAAACCGGAGCTGCCGGCCGCGATACAAAACTTTCAATCCCTTTTGTCTTCAACTGCTCCATGAATCGAAGCCCGTCAAATGCATCGGATGCGTACACTACCGTTCCTTTGTACAACGCACGAAGATCCTGTTCAACAAAACGGCGGGTCAACGCGGCCCCTCCGAGCACAACCGGGGGGATCAACCCGCGTTCATTCAATACTTCGAGGTTCTCCTTCATGATCGCCGTAGATTTCACGAGCAGGCCGCTCATTCCGATCGCATCGGCATTGTGTTCCTCCCAGGCGTGAATGATATTCTCCAGCGGCTGCTTGATCCCGAGATTGTACACCTTGTACCCGTTATTGGTAAGAATGATATCGACAAGGTTTTTCCCGATGTCATGCACGTCGCCTTTCACGGTCGCAAGGACCATGGATCCTTTGTTCGTCGCATCTGCTTTGTCCATGAATTGTTCGAGATATGCGACGGCTGCCTTCATTGTTTCGGCAGATTGCAGCACAAACGGAAGCTGCATCTCGCCGCGTCCGAACAGATCGCCGACAACTTTCATGCCGTCGAGGAGCACCTCGTTGATGATCCGAAGGGGGGTATATCGTGTCAAGGCTTCGTCCAGATCGACACTGATCCCCTGTTTGTCCCCGTCAACGATCCTGTTTTTCAGTATCTCTTCGATCGTACCTGCCCGCTCTTTCTTTTCGGCTTTTTCGTCCCCCTTTTTATCGGCATAGTGGGCCAGCAGCTCTGTCAACGGGTCATAAATGCATTGGTCTCCGTCGAATTTTCGTTTATCGAAGACAAGTTCTTCGCAGAGCATTCTTCCCCGCTCATCGATCTTAAAGAGAGGTTTAATTTTCTGCGAATTGACGATTGCCTGCGTCAATCCCGCTTCGATCGCATAATGAAGGAACACTGAATTCAAGTCATGGCGCGAGTGGGGGGAAAGTCCGAACGAAATATTGCTGACCCCGAGAATGGTTCCTACTGCCGGAAATTCTTTTTTGATCATTCTGATCGCTTCGATCGTCTCGATTCCCGCTTTGCGGAATTCTTCATCGCCGCTTCCGAGCGTGAACGTGAGCGTATCGAAAATGAGATCAGACGGATTCATTTTGTATTTATCGACCACGATATGGCAGATACGTTTTGCGATCTCGAATTTATCTTTTGCGGTTTTTGCCATCCCCCGCTCATCGATCGTCAATGCGACAACGGCAGCGCCGTATCGTTTGCACAGCGGAATGATTTTCTCAATTCGTTCTTCGCCGTCCTCAAGATTGATCGAATTGACGATACATTTCCCCGCGGAAAGCTGCAGTGCCGCCTCGATCACCGGCGCTTCGGTGGAATCGATCATCAGCGGAAGAGGAACCTGGGTATTGAGCCGGGAGACGAATTCCTTCATATCCTTCACTTCATCCCGGCCGACGTACGCCACGCAGACATCGATGACGTGGGCCCCTTCCTTCAACCCTTCTTTTGCCATCGTCACCATCGAATCGTACTCTTCTTTCTGAAGAAGATCGCGGAATTTTTTCGATCCGTTCGCATTGGTCCGCTCAAACACAATCAACGGTGCGGGGTCGACCGCCATCGGTACGCTGGAATATAAGCTGGAGATTGAAGGCTGGCTTTCGATGGTTCTCGTTAAAGGCGCTAATCCGCCGACAGAATCGACAAGCGCTTTGATATGTTCGGGACGTGTTCCGCAGCATCCGCCGACGACGCTGACGCCGAAATCCTTCACGAAATGGGATGACCAGTGACCAAGTTCTTCGGGTGAAAGATGGTAATGCGCCACACCGCCGACATTCTCCGGCAGCCCGGCATTCGTAATACAGGAAACAGGGATCCGGGAGTTTTGCGTGAGATACCGGATATTCTCCGACATCTCTTTCGGTCCCGTTGCGCAATTCATCCCGATCACCGAAATGTCGTACGGTTCGAGCGCCGTCAATGCCGCGGAGATTTCAGTCCCCATCAGCATCGTCCCCATCGTTTCGATCGTGACCGATGTGATCACCGGAAGTTTTATTTTTTTATCGGCAAAACACCTGAACGCTGCCCCGAGCGCCGCTTTAATCTGAAGGACATCCTGGCATGTTTCAATAATCAGCAGGTCCGATCCCCCGTCGACCAAACCGGCCACCTGCTCATAGTACGAGCGTTCCATTTCTAAAAATGAAATGTGCCCGAGAGAAGGAAGTTTTGTCGTCGGACCGATCGAACCGGCAACGAACCGCGGATGGGTCGGTGTGGAAAAATTCCGTGCAACGTTCTTCGCCAGTTCGGCAGCTTTTTTGCTGATCTCGTACGCGCGGTCCTGTATTCCATACTCTGCCAGAACGATGGACGACGAACCGAATGAATCGGTTTCGATGACGTCGGCGCCGGCTATCAGGAAATCGGAATGGACTTTTTCGATGGCGGAAGGTTTCGAGAGCACTAAATATTCGTTGCAGCCGTTGAAATGTTCTCCGCCAAAATCGTCCGCAGAGAGATTTTGGAGCTGGAGATTGGTCCCCATCGCACCGTCAAAGACAACGATTTTTTCTTTTACGATTTGTTCAAATGTCTTCATATACCCTTTAAAAACAAAATACCCGACAGAAACGCGTCGGGCGGTAAAATATTTATTAGCCGTTCGACGCTTTAGCAATTTTATAAAATTGAGTGGCTGCAAGCTGTCGTTTCAAATCGCCACTGTGATAATGTACAAAAGAGATGAGTAAATTACAACAACGTTCAGCGCTGCGTTTCAGGAGATTCAATATGTCGTGAACGTTAAGCTAATAGCATAATTTGTTCCAACACCGGTGATCTGGTGTTGCTGAAAGTTTTCCCTGTCTATCGGCAGCAATCCCAGATCGACGGTAAATCTACTCTTCGGAATTCTGATTTTTTCGCCTGAAAAGGAGATTCCGGCGCCATACGAAAAAACAGGTTTCCCCTTCAATCCAAAAATTGTGGAATACGGAGCGATATACATACCGGTACGGAGAAAGAGAGCATTGTAAAGGGAAATCTCTGCTCCCGATCTCCAAAAAATATGATTGTCGGCATTCTTTGAATTTACGACGTTTCGGTAGTCGCAGATAAATTCGATTCGTGACACAGTACTCGAGGGAGATCGCAGAAGATAGGCAGCTTCAACAATGAATGATCGGGGGAGCTTGTAGGTCAAATCGTTTGCATACACAACATCCGTTCCCAGATTCGAAATACTTGATCCGAAAAATATTGATTGTTCTTCTCCATTGACCGGTATCTCGTACATCGCACTGAAATCAGCCATCAATGCACTCCCATCCTGACGGCCGGATGTCGATGACCCAAACACAACCGTAATAAAATTATTGCTTGCAGAATAATATTTACCGGTCACAGCCATAGAAAGCCGGGACAGTACTTCCAAGCGGTAAAATGCTGAGAGAAACATTTGGTATTCCTGCGTATTTCCGATAAATGTGGGGGAGTTCTCACCAAGTCCGATCTGCCGTCCTGCGAAGTTTGAATAAAGATTCACACCGTAAGCATTCATTGAACTCATATTCCCAAGGATTTTTGCCTGCCAAAATGAAAAACCCTCGATACTGTTCCAGTTAGGAGGCCGGACTGAAAACGAACTTTCGATAGATTTCTCCTCTTCGAGTTTTAACCTGTCGAACGGAAAGGAGAGTCCGTCATTAACCGCCAGACCGTCGCCTCCCATTGAGACGTACCGTGCCGATAACGGATAAGTCAAATTAGAAACAAAACGGGTCGGATATTGAGCGTATGATTGTTGAGAAAGTAAAAGAAGAATAAACAAGGTGGAGTGAAAAATAAAATTTGTCATTGGGTGCCGTCACATAACGAATGCATGAACAAAAAGCACACATATCATTCAGATTTGATGTAAATGATAAGTACAAATAATTTCTTCAAATTTCAATTGACAGTCCGTCGTAAAAAAAAGGTCGTCAGATTTTTGTAATCCTGACGACCCAATTTTACAGCGCCTTCAATTCGATAGAAAAGTTACGACCAAATTCCGGTTCCGGTTTCGGTGCCGTTGGTATCGTATGTCCACCACGAGCCCGCTCCGTTTGCGGCCCAGACAAATTTCATAGCAAGAACTGTTCCGTTATAATAGTATGCTTCACCGGAACCGTCTGCGTTGTTGATAAATCTATATGATCCTTCCAAAGTCCCATTCTCATTGTTCACAACCAATTCGGATGTTACCGTACCATTAGCGGCAGTTGCAAAATCGAACTGAGCGGCAATGACCGTTGAGTTGTCATGATAAATTTTCCAGGAACCTGATTTTCCGTCGCCGCTTACTGTTCCCTCCATCGCGGTCCAGTTGTTGTACACCACTGAGTCACCCGGTTCCTGTCCATTGAAAACCATTTTCCAAGTTACCGATCCGTCTGTTGCCACAACAGCGGTCATCGTCATGGAATACCCCCCCTGCCCATAGCTGTATGTCCACGTGTTACCGTTTTGTGTTCCGGGAAGACTCGAATAGGCAGAAGCAAAATTTGCAAATCCATTGACCATCTCAGCGAATGCATTTGCCTGCTGGGCATGCTGGTCGGATGACTGCGTCTGAGGTCCCGTTACTGATGCCTTTGGAACAACAGGTTTTTTAGGATCAGATGAATCTGTCGTGGATTTATCGCAACCGATCATCCCGAATAACGCTGCAGCAAAAAGAAGTAACAAATATTTTTTCATAGGTGTCTCCAACAATGGTGATTGTGAATAGAATAGTTTTTCATCTCTCTGCAACAACATCGTTCTTCTCAAGTCGTTGATGAAGTGCTGACAAAGTATACTATTTCTTTTAAAATCCAAATGAGTAATATCACAAAAAAAATTATTGGCCTGAATTTTCCTAACCGGACTAAAAAGTCTTTATCGCAGCGTCATATTCCCTGATGAATTTTTCAACAACTTCGCGGGCGGTTAAAATTTCATTGATCAAACCGGAGCTTTGTCCCATTTCTAATTCACCGTCATCCCAATTCCCTTCGAATATCCCTTTTCGTTCTCTCCCTTTGCCGTGCAATTCCATCATTCGTTCGCGCGTCATCCCTCTTTCAATTTCTTCTTTCAGTACCTGCATCATGAACGGATTTTTCATTGCGCGCAGCGGAGCAATATTCCGATAGGTCAGCACGGTCGCACCGTCAGCCGCTTCAACTATTTTTTGCTTGTACAGATCGTGTGCCGATGATTCAACCGTAGCGGCGAATCGTGTTCCAACTTGAACCCCTTCAGCCCCGAGGGCAAACACAGCCGCCATTTGACGTCCGTCGGCTATGCCGCCGGCTGCAATGACGGGAATATGGACAGCATCGACAACCTGAGGAACAAGCGACAAAGTCGTAATTTCATCGACACCGTTATGTCCCCCCGCTTCGAATCCTTCCGCAACAACTGCATTGCAGCCGGCTTCTTCTGCTTTCACCGCCTGTTTGACATTTGCCGCGACATGAACAACCGTTGCTCCGTACGCTTTGAATTTTTCGATATGACGGCCGGGGTGTCCTGCAGAAGTAAATACAATTTTGACCTTTTCATCCACAACAACGCCGATCAAATCTTCTACATCTCCCCGCAGTAATGGAAGGTTAACACCAAAATGTTTCTCCGTTGCTCCCTTCATTTTTCGGATATGCTCACGCAGCAGGTCGGGCTTCATCGATCCTGCTCCGATCAATCCCAGCGCCCCTGCGTTCGAAACTGCCGACGCCAATTTCCAGCCGGAGACCCAGACCATACCTGCCTGTACGATGGGAAACTGTATTCCAAATAATTGTTCAACTCTGTGTGTCATTGGCCGGAAGGGATTGGTGCTAATTTTTTTGTATCAAGCCGTTCGTTTGTGAATTTTCGTAAGCGCTTTTATACTCATAGGAAATAAGATAAAACGAGACATCGGTTGTAAGAGGAATGATCTTGACGCGGTGATCGCCTTCATCCTTGATCTTCAACACGGAAACAAGTTTTGGATCGGCAACATGGAACAGTGTATTTCCCTGTTTATCTTTTTTCACGTCGTGTCCCATGTCCGCAAGTCTGACGGGCGCATCGTCAACTTCGACCTTCACGGACGATTTGCCGGATGCCGATGCAAGAATTTGCATTGCATACGCATCGATCCTGGCAATGATGTACCCCTCGTTCGGAGTGCCCTTGAAGGTGCAGCTGTTCCGTTCAGCAAGCCATTCTCCGTGCAGGTAAAATTTTTTCCAGACATAATACTTCGGATCTTCATACGATGCGGTCAATTCCGGACTGTATCCTTCTGAATTCCCGAGCGATCCGTGCAAATACCCCGTATTCATTTCAAAGATATTCCTGTCCCACCCTTCGAAGATTTCAAGCATCGGAAGTTCGCCGTAAAATCCGGACTGCCTGAGCAGATACTGGATGGAGCGTTCACTTCGCATCAATGCGGAGAACGATGTGATTTGATCGTACACATTTCCATTCGGACCGATAAGAACAACGATGGGATTTGCCGGTATGTGGTACGCGTCGGCAATCCGCTTCTCGTTATCGGCAATCACCGGAAACGACACGCCATGACGGGCAAGCGCCGCTTCAATGTTATTGGTCGTCTTTCCGAATGGAAATTCCGGCGAATGAACGCCGATACACGTCAGTCCGAGGTCGGCATACCTCGCATGCAAATCGACGATTAACGGCAGGAACTGGAGCGACGAAGGAAATGAAAAATCCCAAAAGAAAAGCAGCACAGTATTGCCCCGGAGCGACTGGATCGACATCGGTTCGGAATTAAACCAGTAGTCGCCCAATAAATCCGGCGCCTGCACAACGCGTTGTGTTTGATAGAGATATTTCACGATGTCATATGTTTTGAATTATTTCTCTGAACGGTTCCTTCGATCACGATAACAAACTCGCCTTTCTTTTCTTCCTTCTCACATTGTGCCGAAAGCTTCGGCGCCGTTCCGTGAAAGATTTCCTCGTCCGGCAGCGTCAGGTTGAACGCAATACACAATCGCCGGGATGTTCCGAAAACGTCCGCGATATCTTTCAACAGGGCGACCAACCGGTACGGCGTGTCCATCAGCACGATCGTCCGCTGTTCACGGCGCAGCTGCTGCAGTTCCGCGATCCGCCGGGGCCGTTTGGGCGAAAGCCAGCCGTAATACACAAACTGATCGATGGAAAATCCTGAAACGGTCAATGCCGGCATCAAAGATGACGCACCGGGGATCGGAACCGTTTTAACCCCCGCTTCCGTTGCTTTCCGAACCAGCATCTGACCGGGATCGGAAAACACCGGTGTTCCGCAGTCCGAAATGACCGCAATGTTTTTCCCGTTCTTTAAATGTTCCAGAATGTGAAATGTTGCCGCCGCTTCATTATGTTCATTCAGAGTCTCGACAGGTTTTTCAATGCCGAAGTGACGGAGCAGCCGGTTTCCTTCTTTTCGTTCTTCGTACACCACAATGTCAACCGATTTCAAAACATCGATTGCCCGAAACGTCATGTCGGCGACATTGCCGATGGGAGTTGCCACAAGGTATAAAATTCCTGCCATTTTTAATCGCTAAGTTTTAATTGCCGGTTTCTGCCGCAATGTCATCATCGTTGTTCCGCCGATTCGCTTCCCATTCTTTTACCGACACAATGATAATTGCCGCCGCTGGGATTGCAATAAGAAGTCCGATGAAGCCGAGAAAATATCCGAAAATAAAGAGAGAGAGAATAAGCACCACCGGGTGGAGACCGATTTTCCCTCCGATGACCTTCGGAGTGACAACGTAATTTTCGACGATGTGAAGGACACCGAGGAAGGACAGCGATGAAATGACCGGATACGGGATTGTCCCCATGCTCAGCGATGCGACAAATGCCGTTACCGAGAGAATGGTGAGAAAACCGACGTACGGAATGAAAAACAATAATCCCGACAGTATTCCCAGTACGATCGGGTACGAAATCCCGATGATCGACATACCGATCGTTACGCAAATCGCATCCACAATGGCAATGATCGTCGTGCCGCGAATATACCGTCCGAGAATTTCATCAACCCGATGATAAAATTTCACGGACTGCTCCCTTCGATTTCTCGGGATCATCAGCTTGATTCGCAAACGAACCAGCGGAAAATCTTTCAGCATATAGAACGTCAGGAATGGAACAATGACGATATTCACGATACCGGCAACAATCCCCTGTAATCCGCTCACCAGGCCGAATGTGCCGTGCAAAATTCCGTTCAACACCACTTCCACTCTCGGGGCAATGGTCGTCGTCAACATCTCGCGAAGCTGGGTCGATGAGATTCCGTACTTCGACAATATTTTGATGTACTGGCCGTTCAACACCCATTCGATGAATTGAGAAGAGATGACGGTGATCGCCTGAAGGATACCTTCGAACTGTGCTATGATGTGCGGAAGTCCGACGAGGAGCAGAATGATGATGAGAGCGACAAAACAGAGAATGATGAAAAGCGCCGAGGTCCACCGCGGAACGCCGACCCGCTCTACCTTCGTTACCAGCGGATGAAGCAGGTATGCCATGAACAGCGAAAGGACGAACGGTGCCAGGATTCCCTGCAGGGTATGAAGGAGCCACAGTATAAAGAGCAGGGATGTCAATCCCATTAAATTTTTTGAAACCGGATTTGCCCGAAGCGGGTAGAGCAGAAAAATAATCGATCCGAATATGAGGAACGGCGAAAGAAGTGATTGAATCGAATACAGCATAAGGATAAGAAGCACGAAAGCGGCGATAACGACCGCCACATCAAAAGTCTTCGTTTGGTGGATCTCCGTTGGGTGCACGGACGGTACGACGTCATTTTTTTTCTTCGGTCTTGGCATAGGTTTATTTTGAAATCCCCGTACTCCCGAATCCGCCTTCTCCGCGGTGCGTGGAAGAAAGCGAGTCAACTTCGAGCCATTCGGCCCGTTCATATTTTGAAATCACCATTTGGGCGATCCGGTCGCTCCGCTTCACAATAAAATCAATTTTTCCATGATTTGTTAGTATGATCTTCACTTCGCCGCGATAGTCCGAATCGATGGTCCCGGGGGAATTCATTATTCCGATACTATTTTTGACCGCCAGTCCGCTTCGTGGACGGATTTGTGCTTCAAATCCCATCGGCAGTTCAATGGAAAAGCCTGTCGGTATTAGAATTGTTTCACCCGGACAGATTACCACCTCTGTTTCAACAGCAGCATAAATATCCATCCCGGCAGACCCCTGAGTTGCATATGTCGGCAAGGGAACATCTTTTGTTCCTTCGGATAATCTTGTAATTTTTATAGGAAGTGTTGTCACAAATAGTCCTCAATCAAGTAGATAAACGTTGGATACCAAAGCTTCGTCAAGACAGCACTTATGACCAAAATGGCTTAATTTTATGAATTTTCAAAGGAAATAAATTGTTAATCTTTCGAATATTGACTTCACCGACCTTTTTTTGTTTATTATCACAGCAGTTCATCCTTTCATTAAAAGACCTCTTCAGCTGAATTTAATATGTCCACGTACGACCACGATAATTTTGAAGATGATTTAGAGGGAGATTCTTCCCCCAGGCGCGATCACGACAGAAATGAAGAGATCGAACGCTACAAGGAATTACTGCGAAAAGGCGGTAACGGTCTGAAGAGCATTGAAGCGCTCGAGGAGATCATATCCTACTATTTTGAGAAAGAAAAATACGAAGAAGCGCTTAGTTTTGCCTCACAATTAGTGGAATTTGCCCCGTATTCATCCGATTCATGGATGAAAAAAGGGATGATCCTGAATAATCTTTTCCACTATGAAGAAGCCCTTGAATGTTACAACCACGCCATCAACCTGAATCAGAACGACAGCGATCTTTTCATCAACCGGGGTATCACGCTGGATAATATCAATCGGAATGAAGAGGCGCTTGCCGATTTCGATAAAGCACTCATTTTGAATCCGGGAGACAGCGAATCATTGATCAATAAAGCTGTCACTCTTGAAAAATTAGAGCGTTTTGACGAAGCATTGGATATTTTGAAGTTTTTAGTGAAAGAAAATACGGAAAATGCCGATGCATGGTTCGAATTGGCATTTTGTTATGATACAATGGACAGAATCCAGGAATCTTTGGAATGTTACGATAAGCATATCGATCTCGATCCGTACAATTACAATGCATGGTACAACAGAGGTATAGTCCTTAACCGCCTCGGTGAACACCCAAAATCGCTGGAAAGCTATGAAATGGCTCTTGCCATTAAAGAGGATTTTCCGCCGGCGTGGTATAATAAAGGGAACGTCCTCGCCGTATTAGGCAAAGTGGAAGATGCAATCGACTGCTATAAACAGACGCTTCGATTTGATCCAAAAGATGTTCCCGCCCTGCATAATTTAGGGAATGCCTATGAAGAGCTGGGAAATTACCAGGAAGCAATTAAATGTTTCACCCTTGCGATAAAGTATGATTCAAAACATTATGAATCATACTTTGGACGCGGCAGCTGCTACGATTCAATGGAGCAGTATAAAAAAGCGCTGTCGGATTATAACCGAGCCCTTGATATCTGGAGGGAATATCCGGAATTATGGTATGCCAAGGCAGATGCCGAATTCAATCTCGGAAAATATAAAGAGTGTATCCTTAGTTACAAAATGGTCATCCAGCTTGATCCGGATAACTTTGAGGCCTGGTACGATTACGGCGATACGCTCTTTTTCATGGGTTACCTGAAGGAATCGCTGAAAGCCTTGAACAAATCGATCGAGTTGAATAGTTCATTCGCCGATTCGTACTACAGCCGCGCAAAAGTATTTTTTGTGATGGAAAAAAAACTGGATGCCGTCGATTCCCTTAAAACCGCATTTAAATTAAATTCTGAATTAAAAAAGAAGTTCGAAGTGGAATTTAAAGGGGTGAAATCAATAAAAGAATTCGCAGGACTCCTCCAGGCCTAACGGATAGTTCCCTGCAAAAAACATTCAGAACCTAATCCTAAAGATTAGGTTTTTTTATTCCTACTTTTGAAGTATATTTTACCAATGGAAAACAGCGGATCAGCGGCAAGAACACAGCGAAAGATCGGGATCATCGGCCACCGGTTAAGCCATACCATGTCCCCGGCGATGCACACTGCGGCATTTCGAGAAAAGAACCTCGATTTTGTGTACGGGGTTTTTGACGTGAACGAGGAGATGCTTCCGCCGTTGCTCATGTCTCTGAAAAAGAGAAATTTTCGCGGTGCAAATGTGACGGTTCCATACAAACAAACTGTCATTCCGTATCTCGATGCAGTCTCCGAAGAGGCGTCATCCATTGGCGCCGTGAATACAATTGTGAATAATAACGGAAGGCTTGAAGGATATAACACGGATGCTTTCGGTGTTTTTGCTTCCCTGCTCCCCTTTAAGGAGAGGATAGAGAAAAAAGAGATTGTTATCCTGGGGGCCGGCGGCGGAGCGCGATCAGCGATTTACATTATCGCGAAACATTTTTCACCCTATTCTATCACCATCGTCAATAGAACAATTCAAAACGCAGCAGCGGTAGCCGTGGAATTTGAGAAAAAATTTGCCGCAATTCGGTTTTCGGGAATTGCGCCGGACGCAGAGGCTTCAAAAACCGTCGACCGCGCAGCCCTCATCGTCAATACGACGACGGTGGGAATGAAGCCGAATGAAAATATTCTTCCGCTTCCTGTTTCCTCTGTACTAAAAAATTCACACATTGTTTTCGATATTATCTACAATCCTTTGGAAACAATGCTCCTCAAAAAAGCGAAAGAGGCGGGTGCAACGACGATCAGCGGAATGGAAATGCTCCTTGGCCAGGGTGTGAAGGCATTTGAGTTGTTCACGGGGAACGATTTCCCGGTCGAAGTCGCACGCGAAGCGGTACTGAAGGAATTGAAGGGCAGACGATGATAAACGATAAGCAAAAAATGATCAGTGAACTTCTCCGTAATGCCGATAAGGTAATCAAGGTCGGTAACTACGAAGAAGCAATGCGATTCATCAACAGCGTCTTCGATCTTGATCAGAAAAATGTCTACGCGAAAGCGTATAAAGAAAGAATTATTTCGCTCTTAGAACTGCACGGAGCGTCAAAAGAAGAGGCGGAACGGATTGCCGCTCAGGCGAAACCCGTCGCCGTGCCCCCGGAACCTGAAAAACCGGCGCCTCCAAAAACTCCACCGTCGGCTCCTGTCGTTCAAAAGGAAGTTACACAGCCGCAGCCCCCCGTTAAGAAAGATGAGCCGAAAAAGGCTGCTTCCGAAAGCAAACACGTCCGTCAGATCAAACGATCGCCGGCTGCGCTGGAAGCATACCGGACGTTGATGATGGATATCTGGAAAGACGGATCGATCACCGATGAAGAACAGGCTCGCGTCGATTCGATGCGCGATACGTTTGCCATTACACAGGATGAGCATCAGGTGATCGAAAAAGAAGTCCGCGCCGCATCATACCTCACGGCAATTCGATCCGAATGGCGAAAAGGGATCACAAATTTTGATCCGCTGCGGAAAAAATACAAGATTCTCGATCAGGAACAGATCGCCATTGAACCGAAATTATTCCAATTGCTGCAATCGCTGCAGGCAAACGGTTCGGTCCTCGTTCTTGACGATGATGAGCCGTTCCTGCAAATCGTCAAAGACATTCTCACCGAAGGGGGATACTATTGCTTTACCTCCACTTCCGGCGAAGAGGCTCTGCAGCTTCTCGACACGATGACACCGGATATCGTCCTCTGCGACATCAATTTCACGAAACCGAACATGAGCGGATTTGCATTCTACGAAAAATTCCGTTCACTGGATAAATTCCTTACGACCCCCTTCATTTTTTTGAGCGGGCTGGATCAGGAAGTGCTGATCCGGACAGGAAAAAAACTCGGTGCTGATGATTACCTGACCAAACCGATCGATACAGAAATGCTGTTGGCAACCATTGAAGGAAAGCTCCGGCGGTCGCGCGAGCTCCGGCGCAATATGGACATCTAACCGGTTCACACCGTGAAATCTCGACAGCACCCCATAATTCGTTAATTCTACGATGAAAAATTTCTTAAAAAGACTCCGCTCTTTTTCACTCAACCTTGGACTTGTAGAGCAGGCGCAGATCGTCGCGTCCACCGCTGTCATCGTGATCATGGTAACGATCATCGCCGCGAATATTATCATTCAAAAAGAGCTGAAGTTCATCGATCTCGTCGGAATTGTCACCGTCGGCATCATCGGGTACGCCAGTGTCTATTTCTCTTTGAAGTACGGACGGCAGCTGGAAGAACAACGCCGCGAGCTGGAAGCATTGAACACCGTCGCCCAGGTCGTCAATAAATCGTTCAATCTCAATTATATCTTCAGCAACGTCCTCCAAACAGTCACGAACATCCTGAAAACAGAATATGGATGGCTGTATATCGTCGAAAACGACTACCTCGTCCTTAAAAATTCTTTCGGCACGAATTCCGGATTTTTTGCCGATAAAATGCTGTCAAGCAAGACATTTCTCGAGTGGACCTCTGCCGCCCGTACGAACCGTGAAACACATACGACCGACGGCATCGTCTTCCATCACAACGTTGAACTGCTGGGAATTCTCTCATGGTCATCCGTACCGCTGGTGGTGGCAGATCAAGCGGAAGGGGTCCTGCTGCTTGCCAGCACCGTCAAGGATTTTTTCCCCGAACGGAAAGTCAATTTGATCTCCGCGTTCAGCAACCAGATCAGTGTCGCATTGAACAATGCACATTTGTTCGAAAAACTTCGTCAATCCGAAGAACGGTATATGGATTTATTCGAGCATTCCCCTGACATGTACCACCTTGTGAACAATGAAGGCATCATCGTCAGCTGCAATCAAACAGAATCCGAAGTGCTCGGCTACAGTAAATCCGACATCGTTGGGAATCCCCTGTCGCATCTCTATCCCGAATCGATGAAAGCCGACATTGCCAATGTCATTACAACATCGTTTGAGAAGGGATCGGAGATCAAAGACTCCGAAGAACAAATGCAGAAAAAAAACGGGACCCTGATCGACGTTTCGGTGAACACATCCCTCGTGTACGATGAGACCGGAACACCGGTGCTGATGCGGTGCGTCGTACGCGATATTACCGAGAAAAAAATATTCGAACAAAAAATCATGCAGGCGCAGAAGATCGACAGCATCGGGAATCTGGCCGGCGGAATTGCGCATGATTTCAACAACATTCTTACATCCATCATGGGTGCTTCGTCGATCATGAGACGGAGGATGGCCAAGCGGAATAAGTTGTATCCGTTCGTCGATATCATTGAAACCGCATCCACCCGGGGAAAATCACTGACGAATCAATTGCTCACGTTTGCGCGGCGGACCCCCGTTGAATTCCATCCGATCAATGTCCACAATGTCCTTGAAGAAACACTTCGCATCTTTGAGCCGAGCGTCAGACCGCAAATAGAAATTCGTTGTAATTTTTCATCCACACCGGGAATCATCAGCGGTGATGAGGGTCAAATTCAGCAGGCGCTGCTCAACATCTTTATCAATGCACGGGATGCCATGCCGAATGGAGGACAGCTTTCCATCGAAACATCCGTCGAGCCCAAAAAAGAGAAATTCATTCATATCAATATTTCCGACAACGGGAGCGGGATGAGAAAGGAAGTTCAACAGCAGATCTTCGTTCCATTCTTCTCGACGAAAGAACACGGCAAGGGAACCGGCCTTGGATTATCGGTGGTCTACGGCGTGATGCAGTCCCATAACGGCGTAGTGACCTTTACCAGCGAACTCAATAAAGGAACGACTTTTACATTGTCATTTCCGCTCCTGGAGCAAGGCACGGAAGAAGTGATTGTTCCTTCGGCGAATGAAGTGATCGGAGGGTCGGAATCAGTTCTTATTGTTGATGATGAGGATTTTGTCCTTATCACGTTGCAGACAATGTTGAAAGACCTCGGGTATAAAGTGACAACGGCAACGGGGGGCAAAGAGGCGATCGTGTTGCTTTCTGCAAAAAAACAATACGATCTTGTCATCCTCGACATGAATATGCCGCAGGTCGGCGGAAAGAAAGTGTTCCAAAAAATCAAATCTCTCAAACTTCCGTCGAAGGTCATTATCTCGAGCGGATATAGCAATGAGATTCTGGAAAAGGATGAATTCGTACAGGAAGTTGACGGATTCCTTCAAAAGCCGTACAAAATCGAAGAATTATCAAAAAAAATCCGTGATGTCATGGATGAAGCGAGATGATTATTTTCAAGCAAGGTTCCGCCGGCAATTGAAGCTCTATGTTATTTTGTCTATCTTAATTTAAATTTTCCCGATAGGATCATGAATATATTTTCAGAAGAATTAAAAAACGAACGCGAAGCAAAGAATATCACTCTGGCAGAAATTGCACGAAAGACAAGAATAAACATTAAATATCTTGAAGCGTTAGAACAAGGTGCATTTGATATTCTGCCCCAGACCTATGTTCGCGCTTTCATCAGGGCCTATGCCGAGGCGATCGGACTTTCTCCGGCAGAGATCCTGAAAAAATATGAGATCCACGGCCCGCAGCAGTTTGTCCAAAGTTCTTTTGCACAGGCCCCTCCGCTACAGCCGGAACCGTCATTTCAAGAGACCGAAAAAATATTAAGCACCCAGCACAAGAAACGTTCATTTATCGTCACGGTTGCCGCAACAATCATCCTCACCTCGATTGCAATCTTTATTTTTCAGTACATCAACACTACCGAAAAACCGGAGACGGTGACCGAGGTCCCGTTCCAGGAAGTCATCAAAGAGAATGAACGCCAGCAGCAGACTGCGTCGGCTGTAGACTCAACGGATTCGACTAAAATCAAGGTCCAGACGCCGGCTCTTCTGCCGGATTCACTCCATCTCAAAGTCGTGTCGCTTGATTCGGTGTGGATTTCTATCGTGCGCGATTCAATGCCTCCGCGCAGAGGTTATCTGCTCACCGGACGATATCGTACGTACATGGCGCAGAAAGAATTCAAAGTGTCATTCAGCGACGGCGGCGCCGTACGGTTAATCCTGAACGGAACCGAACTGCCGCCGCTTTCGGTC